>BNJS01000498.1_pt1:0-137500 | contig 973186 bp, 1107 predicted proteins | sample 8540461 | NCBI WGS metagenome assembly BNJS01 (sample SAMD00202454, study PRJDB9452) | human saliva metagenome | isolation source: human saliva | place: Japan
ATAAAGAGTTGACCTAATACAAGGAAAAAAATCGAAAAAAATGAGAAAAGTTCTACTATTTAAGAGAAAGAATAGATTAATAAAAAAATATTCCTCAAAGATAAATCTTAAACTTCATTAATACAATGCAAGCATCATCTCCACAAACCACCTAAGATCTGTTTTTCTAATAAGTCTAAGTCTTCCTCTTTTATTTCTCCATTGTCGCTAACGATATAAAGCTGAGCAAAGTAAGCCAACAATGGACCAACACAAATACGAACCATTTGAGGAATCGTTAACTCTGGATTTACACGTGGATCTGCTAGCAATTCCTTATGAAGCACTCGAAGTTTATCTTGAATAGCATTCCAGATAAAAATCTGTTCATTTTTTAGTTTTTTATTTGAAAAACTCTCTTGCAGAATGATTTTCATCAAAGCACGATTTTTTTTGAGATAGCTCATACGATCGTGGACGAGATAACGAACCCTCTCTTCTGTCGTTTCAAAAGCTAAGAGTTCCTCAAAAAAACTACCGAAAATGCCTGGGACTACAGGATGTAAAATAGCCGTCAGTAAATCATCCTTCGTCTTAAAATACTTAAACAAAGTTGCCTGACTTAGTCCAGCACGCTCAGCTATGTGAAGAGTTGAGGTCCCATGGTAACTCCTGGTTGATATGAGATCCACTGCTGCCTGCATGATTTTTTTCTTTCCTTGAGGGTAATTCGCTTCTTCTAAGTAATCTTCAAACGATTCAAAAACAGTCTTATCCATCTAATCTTCACACCTTTTTAGCATTATTTATGTTGATTTCTAAACTTTACGATAACGACGCAATCCAACAATATTAAGAATTGTTAAAATGATCAAGAAAACCATTAAAACACCAAGATTTGACAAAATATCACCAAGATTGTGCCCGTAAAGAATAATCTGGCTTATTGCATCACCAGAATAGGTTAATGGCAAAAATTTCCCCACAGTTGGAGCCCATTCTCCCATGGATGACAATGGAATAATTCCTGAGAAAAAAAGTTGGGGCATAATCACGAGAGGAATAAATTGCATCATTTGGAATTCTGATTTGCTAGAGTAGACAAGAGAATTCCAAAAGCAAGTGCTACAAGAGCCAGTACCACATTAACTATTATAACATTTAAAATATTTCCTACAACTTCTACATCTAGTCGCCAAATTGCTGCTAAGACGACAACTGCCGTTTGAAAAATCGCAATAATACCGTAAGACAACATATAGCCATAGACGATTTCAGAACGTTTCACTGGAGTTGCTAACAAGCGATCCAAGGTTCCACTTGTGCGCTCTTTCAAAAGTGCCATACCAGAAATCAAAAAGACAAAGAAAAAGACCACAAAGCCAATTAAAATTGGAATCATACGTGCAAAGAATCCAGTATTTTTATCTCCATATTGGTAAGATTCTTTGATTTCAGGCGCCTTTGCATCTAATTTCAATTGTGGAAGAGCTTGTTTGACACGAGATAATAACTGATCGGTGCCTTCATTGACGATACTTGTTCGTAACACTTGTCGTGTCATAGTTGTTTTAGAAGCATCCGTATTTGCGTAGTCGACCTGATACTCACCATCTTTATACGATATGACTGCATCTACTTTCTCGTCAGCTAGAGCTTTTTTAGCCTGATCTAAGCCTTGATAAGTCTCGACGTCCACATGATCGAGCTCATCCATTTTCGTTACCAAACCAGTTGGTAGATCTTGTGTCGCTAACTTGACATTCACGGTTGTACTAGCTGAAAACATGAGGTTCATCAGCCACATAATAAATACCGGCGCTACAAACATCATAGCCAAGGTTCGTTTGTCACGAAGCAATTCTTTGATAACTTTTTTAGCAATAGCAATGGTTCTCATCTTACTCTCCTTCTGCTTTCAAAAATACTTCTTCAATACTTGAAACTTGATAACCATCTTTTAAGTGTTGCGGTGTATCAAAAGCAATGATTTCTCCACCTAATAATAAGCCGACCTTATCCGTTAACTCTGCTTCATCCATAACATGGGTAGTAACTAATATCCCAATCCCATTGTCTCTAAGGGCGAATAATTCTTTCCAGATTTTCTTTCGAAGAGAAGGGTCGATTCCAACTGTCGGTTCGTCCAAAATCAAGAGCTGAGGATTCCCCAGAAGCGCGATGGCTAAAGACAAGCGTCGCTTCATTCCTCCAGAATAACCGGATACCGTTTTATTCAAATGCTCTGTCAGATCCACAACTTGAGCCACATGGGCAATTTCAGCTGTCAGATCTCTTTTGGATAGCCCTTTTAGCTGACCAAAAAATTCTAGATTTTCTTGACCTGACAAAGCCTCATATAAAGCATCTGACTGGGCCATATAACCAATATATCCTAAAATATGGCGATTGGGCATAGTGTGATTTAACACTAAAGCTACGCCTCCATCAGCCTTTTCCATTCCTAACGTAGTCTTAATCATAGTTGATTTACCAGCACCAGACGGACCAATTAATCCTATAATTTCTCCTGTCTGCAATTCAAAGCTGACATGATTCAGAACTATTTGATGGTCAAAAGATTTTACTAAATCTTGTAAATGTAGTAATGTTTTCATTTACTTCCTCCTTGGTAAGTGATTACTTACTCACTAAATATAAACCTATTATAGTGAGTAACCACTCACTTGTCAAGAAAAAAATCTGAATTTTTTTAAAAATAAAGTACCAGATATTATTATCTGATGCTTATAATGGATAGCTATTGCTTTTAGAGCTGTTTCTAAATCTCTTCTCGATACTCTGAAATGGTCTTTCCTGTCCACTTTTTAAAGGCTCGTGAGAAGGAGGACACTTCCGAATAGCCCAGCAGATAGGCTACATCATCTTTATAGCCACTATCCGATTTTTATTGGTTTGATTATGGTCACTGTTTCCATGAGTTTTTCTGGTTAATCCAGAAGCCAATCATTTCTTTGCGACTAGCTTCTTCTATGCTGGTATTGGGCTCTTCCAAGCTGCGGTCTTGTCAAATGGTCGCTTCAACACGAGTTACCTCAAGTATGACAAAATCTATTATGGCTTACAAGCTACATTCTTCCTTATCGGACTGCTTCTTTCCCTTCTGTTCTCAGACAACCCAACCATCGTCATTGCTATCGCAACTCTAATGACCTTGGCGATGGAAATTCATTTTACTCATTTTTATATGAAACAGACCAAGAAATTCTCAAGATCTAATTGGGAATTGTTCTAACAAAGAAGACCTTGAGAAAATATTCTCAAGGTCTTCTTTGTATTTGATAGCAATAGCATTTTATTGTCTAATGCGGACTTGATTGAAATCTCCTGCAAATGCAATGCAAACCAATTATTTCACTACAATATTAACCAATTTATTTGGCACGCTAATGACTTTGACGATTTCTTTGCCGGCAATTTCAGATTTAATTTTCTCATCTGCCAAAGCGATTTCCTGCAATTCCTCACGGCTCAGATCTTTAGCTACAATTAACTTAGCACGAACTTTACCCTTGATTTGAACTACGATTTCAACCTCTGCCTCGACCAGCTTGTTTTCGTCATAAGTTGGCCAAGCTACGTAGGAAATGCTATCGCCAGTTTGAGCGACTGCCTGCCAGAGTTCTTCAGCCAAGTGCGGTGCAAAAGGCGCCAGCAATTGGATAAAACCTTTGGCATATTCGATATAGAGCTTTTCTTCCTTGTTGGCTGCGTTGACAAAGATCATGAGCTGGGCAATGGCTGTGTTAAACTTGAGCTCCTCAATCTGCTCTGTGACAGCCTTAACCGTTTCGTGGTAGACCTTGTCCAAAGATCCGCTATTTTCCGCAACGATTTCTTTGCTTGTCATCAAACGATAGACCCGATCGAGGAACTTACGGCTTCCTTCAAGACCTTCTTCTGACCAGGCGATGGAAGCATCCAGTGGTCCCATGAACATTTCATATACACGCAGTGTATCAGCACCATATTGCTCCACTACATCGTCTGGGTTGACTACATTCTTCAGAGACTTAGACATCTTAGCAGGCGCTTGCTCCAGTTCTTCTCCCGTTTCGATGTTGAAGAAAGAACCATCACGTTTTTCTACTTTGTCAGTCGCCACAAGTGCACCACGGTGGTCACGGTAGCTAGTCCCCAAGATCATCCCTTGGTTAAAGAGTTTTTGGAAAGGCTCTTTGGTCGGCACCACTCCGATATCATAGAGGAATTTGTGCCAGAAACGAGCGTAGAGAAGATGGAGCACGGCATGCTCTGCCCCACCGATGTAAATATCAACTGGCAGCCATGCCTTGAGCAGCTCTTCGTCTGCTAATTTCTCATTATTGTGCGGGTCAATGTAACGCAGGTAATACCAGCTAGAACCAGCCCATTGAGGCATGGTGTTGGTTTCGCGACGTCCTTTAACACCATCTTCCCTAGTCACTTCCAGCCAGTCAGTCAGATTGGCCAGAGGGCTTTCACCGGTACCAGAAGGACGGATATCCTTGGTTACAGGCAAGACAAGTGGTAATTCATTTTCAGGGACAGCTGTTGAGGTGCCATCTTCCCAATGAATGATTGGAATCGGCTCACCCCAGTAGCGTTGACGACTAAAGAGCCAGTCGCGCAGACGATAGGTGACTTTTTCATTTCCGACACCTTCTTCTTCCAGCCAATCAACCATCTTGTCAATAGCGGCAGCCTTGTCTAAGCCATCTAGGAAGCCAGAGTTAATATGCAGACCGTCTTCTGTATAAGCAGCTTCAGCAACATTGCCACCCTCTAGAACCGGAATAATATCCAAGTTAAACTGCTTAGCAAACTCCCAGTCGCGCTCATCGTGGGCAGGAACAGCCATGATAGCTCCTGTTCCGTAGCTTGCAAGCACATAGTCGGCAATCCAGATGGGGATTTCCTTGCCATTGACTGGATTGATGGCATAAGCTCCTGTCCAGACACCAGTCTTCTCCTTGGCCAAATCAGTCCGAGCAAGGTCAGATTTGAGGCTGGCTGCATGTTTGTAGTCTGCAACCGCTTGGGCTTGTTCTGCACTTGTAATGGCATCAACGAGAGCATGCTCAGGAGCCAAAACAGCATAGGTCGCACCAAAAAGGGTGTCCGGACGAGTCGTAAAGACGGTGAAGTCCTTGTCTTTGCCCTTAATCTTGAAGGTTACATTGGCACCGGTTGATTTTCCAATCCAGTTGCGTTGCATGTCCTTGATAGACTCAGGCCAGTCCAGCTCCTCTAAGTCATTGAGCAAACGTTCTGCATAGGCTGTGATTTTCAGCATCCACTGGCGCATAGGCTTGCGGACAACTGGATAGCCACCACGCTCAGATGTCCCGTCTGGTAGGACTTCCTCATTGGCAATAGCCGTTCCCAGCTCTTCCACCCAGTTTACCGGCACTTCAGCTTCATAAGCCAGACCTTTTTCGTAAAGCTTGGTGAAAATCCACTGGGTCCACTTATAGTAGTTAGGGTCAGTAGTATTGATTTCTCGGTCCCAGTCATAGGAGAAGCCGAGAGCGTTGATTTGACGTTTGAAGTTAGCAATGTTTTCCGCTGTAAAGTCAGCCGGGTCATTCCCTGTATCCATGGCGTATTGCTCAGCCGGCAGACCAAAGGCATCCCAGCCCATAGGATGAAGGACATTATAGCCCTGAGCTCGCTTGTAGCGGCTGAGGATATCTGTCGCTGTGTAGCCCTCTGGATGCCCTACATGGAGCCCCGCTCCTGATGGGTACGGAAACATGTCCAGCGCATAAAAGTTCGGCTTGTCCTGGTCCGAACCTGTCTTAAATGTATGGTGCTCCGCCCAGTATTTCTGCCATTTGGGCTCTATTTCTTTATGATTGTATGTACTCATGTCTATCTCCAACTTTTGTGATGTTTCTATTATACCATTTTCAGAGGATTTTAACAGACGAGAAAAGCAGAAAAACTCCTGAATGGAGTTTTATGCACTAATATTTAAAAGAAAGCATTGTAAAAATTTCGACCGAAAGATCGGCCAGCATTATAAATACGAGAGAAAAAATTACCTGAACTATCAATCACTTTATGCATTTCAGCATTAATCTGTCCATTCCAGACAATTCTACCTCCTCCAACATTCGCCAGTTCCAGCTCTGTTAAGCTTGTAAATGGCTGTTCCAACATATTCTTATTCATATTTTAGTCCTCTTTCTATTTCATTTTCTTAAAACAGTTTGTTGTATAGTGTTGCACCAAATTTTTGCCCCAACTCATAAATTGGAGACAGCACTAAATTCGCTAAGGCATATACTCCCACAACGCCTACTGTAAACATTAGCACCTTACAAGGAAGTGACTGTAAGCTATAAAATTTTTCGATTTTTTCAATCATGATAGCCATTCCTATTCTAGCGTCCACGACGTTTTGCATGAGCTCCCATAGCTCCATCAATGGCACCAACTACGAAGGTCCCTGCTACAGAGATTCCACCGACAATTAAAAAGCCTGCAAAAAATCCACCACCTTCTACAGTAGCTATCTCATCATCACTCAGGACATAAAAATGTTCATCCATTTTATTCAACTGATTCATATTTTCTCCTTGTATTTTGTCATTTTAAAAGAAGGTATTAAGCAAAATTTTTGTCGACAACTTTCCTTCTTTCATCTTTATTATTCGTAAAAAAATTTTTTTAAAAAAAATAGAAACTTTTGGTATAAATCATCAAAAAACAAACCACAAATATTGCAGTTTGCTTCGTTATTATAAAGGAAGTCTTGTTATAGGATAAATACTGCATTCAGTATTCTTGATTGTCTCACTTATGGTTCTTATTTTTTCTCTTTTTTAAGTTGTAACACTCCTAGGCCTAAAACAGCTGTTATAGCAGCAAACACCCAAGCAAATAAGGATTGGCTTTCTGTTCCGGTCTCCGGCAGTCGCTTAGCTGAAACAGCCGAGCTTGGCGCTTGATTATCTTTTTGTTCCTTTCCATGCGCTGACAGCTGTATGAGGTTCTTATTTTCTGAACCCGCATTCGCAGAATCATCTGTTCGACCTGCATCCGACTCTTTATTAGCTGCTCCATTTGAATTGGATTGCTGATTATTGGCAGATTGATTACCTGATTGTCCATCTGGAATCGTATGCGATGAATGTGTCGCCATAGCTGGCAGAGGAACCGTTGTATTCAAAAACTCTTCTTTTGTAATCGCACGCTCCGGCACAGCATCTTGAATGTCTGTCAAGCTAACAAAGTAATAGCGAGCCCAGTCTTTTGTCAAACGTTGGATACCTGCTAATCCTGCACCAGGATACCAAAGTGGTTTACTTACTTCTTCAGCAAATTTCCAATCTCCACCCACTTGAATCCCAATTTTAGCATCTGGATCGGAGCGTTCAGAAATACGGGCTTCTACAGATACCAGAACTGCTCTGATTGTCTCTGGATTTGGAATACCACGTGCTTGATCGGATCCCCAGTGAGCAACTCGATCCTGTTTGTTAAAATTTCAACAGAAGTGCCGCCACGATTGTATAACGGAGATTGGTTGGCATCTTCGACATAGGTGGACATGTTCCCCTTAAATTGAGCAACCCATTGAACTCCTTCTGGATGATCAACAATCTTTTCCCAAGTAGTTTCCCCTTTTCTTAAAATAAAGGCCTGCATATTACGAATATCTGCCCAAGCATTTGTCGCTTTATTATCAGCCATTTCTAAAACAACGCCCCATGGATCAAATTCATTCATCCACTTACCGCGTTCTTTATCAAAAACAGCCTGAGCTTCTTCGTCTGTCATATTTGGGCCTTTATAAGCGAGGTAATACCAGTCAGCGGCTGGATCATAAGTTGGACGTCCACCTAGAACAACAGCACCGCCATTAAATTGACCAGGTCCACCATTTGGTCCCCGCTTTTGGCGTTCTCCATCTTCTTCAACGACATTTTCTTCTGACCAGACCCAAACATCTCCTTGATTTGCTCCCATTTGTGCAATCGCACGTTGCTTTTCCTCCGCAGACATGGCTTGCTGATTCTCACTAACTGGGGCAGCTTGAGCAAGGATTGATTGTAGTTGCTGTGATTCTACAGTACTTGTAGCAGCTGAACTTGCTTGAAATGTTTCCGTTACTTCTTGCTCTGTTTTTGTAGAATCTCCCCCAACCAACTCTGTCACTGGAGAAGATTCTTGCGTGTCATCAGCATAGACAGTTGAAGTCCCGATTAAGGCAACTGTTGATAAAAGGATCGCGTATAAAAAGATTGGTTTCTTGTAGCGTCTCACATTGGATGATGTGAGTTGATAATTAGATCTCAAATTCATGCAAATGCTCCTTTTCGCTTTTTATTTTACAAAAGTAAACATAGATACATAGTGAGTGACAAAACAAACAATACAAGGTCGGATATAGGTTATCTATTTTTGTTAGCCTATTCAATCGCTTTTTTAATATGGTCTTTTAGTTTGCTTTTAGTACTAAGCAGCGAGGTGCAGGTTGTACTGGCGTACGCCAAGCCGAGCTAACGACGTCATAAAAGATAAACTAAATGACTATAACAGCCGAGATAGACCCCAAAAAACTCCTATGTTGGAGGCTGGGACAGACTCCCATGATGGCCGCGCCCACACCCACAAACGGGAGTATCTTTGATAAGATACCGTATAAAAAATATTTCTGTCTCGCTTTGTTTTGGTAAAGAACTCTGGATGCGGTAGCTGATTGCTCAAAGCACTGCTTTGAGGTTGCGGATAAAACATCCGTTAGGACGTGTCAACATTGTTTGTCTTTCAGCCTTCAAAAAGCTCCTATATTGAGGGAAACTCTGTTTTCCTTATCCCCAAACCTCTAACAGTCCCCCGGACTGTTTGACACAAACTGCGTTTGCTTTATCCCCAACCTCTCACAGTCACCCGGACTGTGAGAGCCTAGAAATAAAAGAGTGATGGGAGCTAAATTTTTTTAAATTTCATTCTGCCCCACCGCCAAATGACAAAAGACTGCTTGCCGTATTCCTTACTCACTATTGAACTAGCATGAGACAATGATAAAGAGACTTCCTTTTTAACCAAATAAATAGTGTGAAAAGAAGCAAATTGTTTTCACAATTTACTTCTTGAAATAGGGGGGCATAGATATTTACGGCAAAGCATTTCCTGCGCTTTTATAAATTTTATACCATTCTGAACGTGGCAAATCTACTTTAAATGCTTCTGCGCTCGAGCGGATTCGTTCTGGATTCATACTTCCGATGATTGGTTGCATATTTGCTGGATGCCGTAAAATCCAAGCAAGGACAATCGCTTCAAAAGAAACTTGATACTGCTCTGCAAACTGTTTAAGTGTCTTTGTCAATTCTACATATTTAGGATGATCCATAAACAATCCCTGTGCCAAATCAACTTGGAATGGCGACCATGGCTGGATAGTAATATCCTTCAATCGACAATAATCCAAGACGCCTCCATCACGATTGATGGCAAAAGAATTGTGCATATTAGCATTAAGCCCTTGATCAATCATAGGCGTATGAGCTGGGCCAAACTGCAACTGATTGACAATCAGTGGCTGCTTGACACTCTTTTGTAACAGTTCGATTTGGTAAGGATTCTGATTGCTGACTCCAAAGTAACGCACTTTTCCTGCCTGATACAAGCGATCAAATGCTTCTGCTACTTCATCTGGCTCGACCAGAGCATCTGGACGATGCAAAAGTAAGACATCCATATAATCGGTCTGTAGGCGTTTCAAACTGGCTTCTACTGAGTCAATGATATACTCTTTTGAAATCAAAATGATAATTCGTATGCACATCTCGCAAGCCACATTTTGACTGAATGATCACTTGGTCACGTGAAATTCCCGCATCTTGCAAGCCTTTAGCAAACTTAGCTTCTGACTCACCACCCGCATAAACATCGGAGTGATCGTAGAAGTTAATACCGATTTCCTGAGCAGTCTTCAATACAGTTACAATCTCATCTGAAGACTTTTCAGCCATCCGCATACAGCCCAAGACCAATTGACTAGCTTGTTCCAATTCATTTCCAACGCTGATATATTTCATTGTTTTTACAACCCCATTTCTTTAAATACCGGCTGATCAATCAAGGACAATTCTTCAACTTTTACATTTTCCGTCTCAAAGACGATAAACTCATTTTCTTCCTTCAGAAATCCTGATGGAATATACAGATATTGAATCGGACCTTGACTCCAATAGCGTCCTAGATTAAAGCCGTTGACACTGATACAGCCTTTACCATACTGTGAACAGTCGATAAAAGTATCTGCTATCTCATCTAATTTTACATTAAATTTGTAAAAAATGGGTGATACAATCTTATCTGGCACAGGATTTGTACATTCTAGCTTAGACAACATGGCCTCATCAAACTTCAAAGCATAGTGTTTCCAACCTTTACGGAATTGGTGGTTGATCATGATACCACCTTTTACACCTTTAGACTGGCTAGGAGCATTCAACTTGTACCCATAGTTGACACGTCCCATATTTTCTACCAACACATCAATTTGAATACGCTCTGTATCAGCAGAGAAGAGCATTTCATCTCCCAGCTCTTCTCTATACTGAGTAGCTAAGTGCTCTTGATTGATATAGAAATGACAACGATCGTGAGTTTCTAATGCTTTCAGTCGCTCTTCGTGATATTGATTCTTAATATCTGAACGATAAAGAATGTAGCCATGATTCTGCCCAATTCGCTCCATTGGTTGTGGATAATCATGTACAATTTCCTCTGTAATCTGTGGAGCTACATCCAAAAGATCTGCAGTTCCTTCGACAGGAAAGCTTCCATAAGCTCTGGCCTTACGAATAATTGGATCCATTTGTTCCAACTCTGGGAAAAGTTCATGCGTCACACGTTGGACAGCATAATACTTCTCTGTTGGCACACCCCATTCTGTAACCGGTGCATCGAAATCATAGGACGTAATTTGTGGTAAATCTCTTGTTTTCCGAGCAGAACAGCCACTGATAAAGCCAAAGTTTGTTCCTCCACGTAGCAAGAAGAGATTCATACTACCGATTCTCATCATCTCTTTTACATCCTGAGCGAGGTCTTCAGCATCTCGGCGGACAATTTCTTCGCCCCAACGGCTGAACCAACCATCCCAGAACTCTGTACACATAAGCGGCCATTTTTTACCATGACGCTCCATAAAAGCACGTAAATTATCTGTATTTTCCTTCGCTTGTGATCCAAAATTCCCTGTTACAAAGATATCATCTTCAATCAAGGTCCCTGATTCCAAGGCTTCGATCCAAGTTCCATCTGATGTAAAGAGTGGAACACTGACGCCACGATCTCGCATCATTTTCGCAATGTTGCGCATATATTCCTTGTCTTCCGCATAAGAACCATACTCATTCTCCACTTGCATCATGAGAATAGGACCGCCCTCTGTAAACTGATAAGGCAAGAGCTTTGGAAAGAGCCAATCATAAAAACGACTAACCTTTTCTAAAAACAAGGCATCATTTACGCGGAAACGCATACCAGGATAATTGAGTAACCATGGTGGCATTCCACCAAAATCAAACTCAGCACAGATATATGGGGTCGGACGAACAATCAAATGAAGGCCCATTTCCTGTACAAGATCAAAATAAGCTTCAAAATCAAGTAAGCCGTCTGTTACAAATTGCCCTTCTTGAGGTTCGTGCAAACTCCAGGGGATATAAGTCTCAACAGTGTTGTAACCTAGTGCTTTTAAGTTGTGGAGTGTTTCTCGCCATTGATCAGGATGAAGGCGAAAATATTGAATGGCTCCTGATAAAATTTTAAAAGGCTTCCCATCAAGATAAAATTCATCACGTATTTCAAAATTTATCATATTATTGCTCCTGTTGTTTGTCAGCCATCTTGACAAATGGCAAGTAAACAAAGGTTGAGATAGCGATATTAATGAGTGATAGAATGATTGCTCTCCAGTCAAAGGCTGTCGCAAAGAATCCATACAAGACAGGAGGCATTACCCACGTTACGTTCTGAGTAACAGGCGCAACAAGTCCCCATGCAGTTGCCCAGTAAGAGACAGTCACCATCAGAAGTGGCGTCACTACATACGGAATGAACATAATTGGATTCAGTACAATTGGCAGACCGTACATCACAGGCTCACCGATATTGAAGATCATTGGGAAAATACCCAATTTTGCTACTTCACGATAATGTTTATTTTTAGCTTGCCAAAGAATTGCAATTGCAACACCAATCGCATCAAACCAAACAAAAGCACCAAATGAGTTATCTGTCCACATATATGGAATAGCTTGTCCTGCTTGGAAAGCTTCTAAGTTTGCAAGCATAGTAACACCAAATAGACTAGCCATGACCGGTGCTAAGACATTACCACCATGAAGTCCAAAGAACCAGAAAATCTTATTCAAAAATACAATTAACAAAACAGCCCAGAAACTTTGTGACATGCTAAGAAGCGGTGCTTGAAGGACTTTATAGATCCAGTTGATCATTAATTCTCCAGTCACAGTATTGAAGATATAAGTTGCAATACCAATGACATACATAGCAATCGCAGCTGGAATGATAGACAAGAATGGCTTCATGATTGCAGGCGGAACAGAATCTGGAAGCTTGATTGTCCAGTTACGATTCATGACTTTACAAAAGATGATAACAGAGACAAAACCAATTAAAATTGCTGTAAAATACCCGCGGGCACTAATTTGGTCGCCCGGAATCACACTATTAAGTGTTACTGCAAGGCTATTACCAGTTAATTTAAACTCTGGTAGTTTCTCAATGGCCTTACCAACCGCTTGACTATTTGAAGCCAATTCAAATGTCTTTGTGATAGAACCACCAATCGTGATAACATAAGAAGCGACCGCTACCAGTCCAGCTGACACCTTATCTGTTTTGTAAATTCGGGCAATGTTTACACCAAAGGTAAACAAGAACAAAAGAACAACAATTGGAATACTACCCTTGAAGACTAACCAGTTGATGTCAATCAACCACTGGAAAGTACTTGTAATCCAAGTCCAACCAAATTGACCTGGAAGATCAGACAGAAAAGCATTCAACATTAAAGCAAATGATCCTGTCATAATGACTGGCATGGTTCCAATAAAGGAATCACGAAGGGCAACGAGGAACTTTTGATTTCCTACTTTATTGGCAATCGGCATCAGGCGTGCTTGCCATTTATCGACAAAATTACTCATAATAATCTTCTCCTTATTTTTCTATTTTTTGATAGAGAGCAATGATTTCCTTAGCCAAATCAACAAAAGCGATGCTCGTCATTAAGTGATCTTGACCATGAACCATAAATAAATTAATTTCGTTTTTTTCTCCTTGCGCCTCTCTAGTCAGCATATCTGTCTGAGCATGGTGTGCCTCTAAAAGTGCCGCCTGAGCTTGGGAGAGTTTTTCTGCAGCCTCATCAAATTTCTGATTTTTCGCTGCTGCAATGGCCTCTAAAGCACAAGATTTTGCTTCTCCACCATACATAATTAACTGCATTGCAACTTCTAAAGATGATTGTCCGTCCATACATCCTCCTATTGCATCAGAGACTCAGCTAGCTCTAGCACTTTGTCACCCTTCATCATGCCGTAATCCGTCATAGGAATGACATCTACTGGAGTAGTTGCTAACTTTTCTCTAAACCCGTCCAATAGATAGCGCACCTGAGGACCTAATAAGACAACATCAACTTGGTGTTCTGCTAGATAGCTTTCTGCTTCTGGCACTGGAACTGCAAAAATGTTTGCTTGCATCCCTTTTTCTTCTGCTGCTTTTTGCATTCTTGTTACCATGAGACTAGTACTCATACCTGCAGCGCAGACTAGCATAATTTCTTTTGTAGCCATATGTTTCCCTCCTAAATAATTAGGTATTTAAAAAATTAAAACAAACTTATTGTTTGTAATATGTAAATAAAAAAGCTGTTTTTTTGTTTTTTTAAGTTTATTATTAATTTTCTATAAATATTATATACCGAGTTTTCGAAAATGTCAACGCTTTCATATTGAGTTTTTAATTATTTTTTGATAATATATCAGCTGAGGTAAAAATTATGACATTAACTCGAAAACAAGCTGAAATTAGGGCAACAATTTTAGATCAGCTCTATGCAAAACGCCCTATTTCTCGTATCGATATTTCAAAAGAAACACACATCACTCCTGCTACGACAGGCAATATCATCAACGAACTCATTAAAGAGGGATTGGTGCACGAACTAGGAGAATTAGAGGATGATAGTGTCGGACGTAAAAAAACTTTACTAGACATCACTGCTCGCCAACACTTTATTTGGGATTTGAGATTTCTGAAAAGTATCTTGCATTAGTGATTGCTGATAATATAGGTGATATTTTGGCTAGCGAATGGCATACGCATCATCTAGAACATCAAGGTGGTCCTAGTGATATTGAAATCATTAAGCTTATCCAACATTTTTTACAAAAAAATAAGAATATTTCTATTTCAGCAATTGGGATTGGCTTGCCTGGGCACGTTAAATTAGACGAAAGCCAGCAAATCATCTCTAAAAACCCACTTTGGGAAAATATCAATTTAAAAACTATAGAGGATGCTTTTGCTGTTCCCGTTTACTTTGGTAACAAATCTCACTGCCTCACCTTGGCAGAGCGACTCTTTACCTATCATTCTACCGATAGTAATTTCATCGTTTATCATGTTGCAAGAGGTATTCATTGTTCATATATGTATAATGGAAGTATCTATAGTCAAGAAAACTTCCTGATTGGAGAAGTCGGACACACTGTTATCAATCCTGAAGGCGAACGGTGTCCTTGTGGTAAAAATGGTTGCCTGCAAGTCTATGCCAGTGAAAGCGCCTTGATTGACAAAGCAAGCTTGCTCTATCACTCTTCCCGTGTCTCTTTACTTCGGACCTTAGTGGCTGATTCTGGCGATATCAACCTCAACACGCTCCTTACAGCTTATCAATTAGGGGATCTTGGTAGTATTGAATTGATCAATACCGCTTGTAAATATTTGACTATTTCGATTTCCAATCTATGCCAACTTATTGACACAGAACGCATTTACTTAGATGGCGAAATCTTCTCTTATCCTATAATCGCAGAGCAGATCCTCTCTCGCTTGCAACACATGGTACAACTGTTCCCACATCAAAAACAACCCGAGATTACCATCAAACCGTATTCTCATTTGAATGTTGCTAGAGCTGCAACCAGCCTATGTATTAACGAAGCTTTTTCTTAATAAAAAATTGAGAGCCTACTTGGTTCTCAACTTTTTTTGTATATATTTTAACGGTTGATCGAACGAGCAATCATCGAAACCGTATGGCGCTGGCCACGAAGCGCTTTGCTCATTGCAAAGATATTCTCCACTGGAGCAAGACAACCATACCCTGAATCTCCAATATGCTGAATGTCTACGCCACAGATTTTATTGCGGATTGCCATTTGCTTAACAATATCTGTATCCGAACTTTCTTGACTCGTTCCAATAGCACTCATTACAAGAGCGCCTTTTTTATGTGCCAACTGAACGATTTGTTTCAAATCTGCATCATCAAATCCTGGGACACTGCCCACCGCTGGAGCTAGGATAATATCTGCTCCCGCTTCAATAAATTGCTCGATAGCCTCCAAGTCCGCTACTGGCTCATCTACTCCTGCACCGTGCATTTTTCCAGCAATGAGCAAGCCTGAAAAATGCTCTTTCACTACTCGAATCGTATTGATAATTGCCTGATTGGTCACCCCTGTTCCTGGATTTCCTGTCAAGCAAATAAAATCAACACCATATTGTTCTGCTGCCTGAATGGTTGCAGCACTGGCTTGCCTACCTTCGTTAATTTCTTGACGATCTTCAGCCATTTGTGCCCGCGTATCAATCGGTTCTAAATTGACTCCGATAGGACGTCCAACTAAGTGATGTAGCTCCTCTACAAAGTTTCCTTTCCCAGTCAAGCCATCCACATAAGGATTGAAGAGATCGATACCATTTAGCAAAATAAGGTCTGCACCAAAAGCTCTAGCCATCTCAGAATTCGTAATATCACCGATATAAGATTCCTTAAAAGCCACATTTTCTGATAAAATGATCCGTCCCTCGCTAGCTTTGATGCTTTGTTTCAGCTCTCTAGCTGTCATACTTAAAATCTCTGATGCATTAGAACTAATAAATCGTTTGACCATATTTCTACCTCTTTCTGATTTTGTTTATATTTTGTTAATTATTGTGATTTAATTTTTATTTTACAGCTTTTTTATTTATATTTTATTACCAATTAAGTATAACACTTTTAATCCGAAATGTAAACGCTTTATTTTTAGATAACTAAAAAAGCCGATACAGAAGTATCAAAGCTTTTTCTAGTTTCTAAAATTTACCAAATCACTACCCGCTCTTCTGGACTGCGCCACATACCATCTCCTTCTTGAACATCAAAGGTCTTAAAGAAATCATCGAAGTTTGGAAGCTGCACATTGGTCCGAAGTTTAGCCGGTGCATGGACATCGACACTCGCCAAGAGCTTCATATATTCCTCTCGCCCCTTCATCCGCCAGATGCGGGCAAAGTTGGTGAAGAATTCTTCAGCTGAGAAATCTGCTTCTTTCTTGGCTGCCTCAAGAGCTGCTGCAATGCCGCCCAAATCTGCTACATTTCTGAGACAGTCAGCTTGCCATTGACCTTGGCACCGTAAGAATCCTGGCCTTCAAACTGGTCAATGACCTTTTGGGTCCGCTCAGTAAAGGCTTGGTAGTCATGCTCCGTCCACCAGTTGTTTAGGCTGCCGTTTTCATCAAAGGAAGCACCATTGGTATCAAAAGCATGAGAAATCTCATGTGCGATAACCGCTCCGATACCACCGTAATTGGCTGATGAGGATTGGTGCAGGTCATAGAAAGGCGCCTGCAGGATCGCTGCTGGAAAGACAATCAGGTTTTTCTGCGGATTATAGTAGGCATTGACCATATGGGCTGGCATGCCCCATTCCTTGTAATCCACCGGTTGATTCCACTTGCTCCAGCTATAAGCAATATCAATCTGGCTCAGCCTCTGAGCATTTTCAAAAAGCGTTAGATTTTCGTCCACAACCTTGCGGGAATAGCGCTCAGGTAGCTCGTCAGGATAGCCGATATAAGGCTTGATGACATTGAGTTTGACAATGGCTTTTTCTCGAGTTTCTGGTGTGAGCCAGTCATTCTTAGCTAGGCGATTTTTATAAACTTCAATCATCGTCGCCACTTTTTGCTCTACATCAGCCTTGGCTTCTGGAGAGAACTTTTGACCCGCATACCAGAGACCGATCGCTTGATTAAAAGGTCCCTGAGCTAGATAATAGGCAGCTTTTTTTCTTATCCTGAGCTTGAGGAGTTCCCGATAAAGCACGTTGATAAGCGCCTGCCAAGACACGGATGTCATCCGTTAGATAAGAGGTTGTATTGCGAACCGCAGAGAGAATTAGCAAAGCATGAAGCTTATCCCAGTTTGCGGCTGTATAGATATCCTTAGCTGCTTTCCAGAAGCGTTCCTCAGGCACAATGACTTGGTCAGGTTCTTGGCCGATTAGCTTGGTGAAAATATCCGCCAGAGGCAATTCTGGCACCAAGTCCTTGAAATCTTCCCACTTATAAGGATGATAGAGCTTAGCATACTCAGAACTTTCTTCATTAGATAGAAGATATTGGGCAAAGACCGCATCTAACTCCAAAACTTTATCCAAAAGATTCTTGATTTCCTCTTCAGTAAAGTCAAATTTGCTAGTAAATCTTCCTGAGCCTTGCGCCATTTTGCAAGCAGATCTGCTTTCTGCGGATGGTCCTCCGCATAGTAGGTTGTGTCTGGCAAAATAGTGCCCGGTCCATCCGCCCAGAGAACATTGATCCGAGCGTCCATAAAGTCCGGTGCTACACCAAATGGAAAATAAGTCGGCTTACCAGCCAACTCAAAATCAGCAATCTTAGAAGCATAGTCTTCAAAAGAAGCTAGGTTGCGAATTTCATCAATGTAAGCACGCGCTGGCTCAATCCCAGCCGCTTCTCGCTTGTCATAATCCGATGCTAGTCGGTGATAGGCAAATAAAGTTCTGCAGAATAGCATCTTCCGGCACTTCATCTCCAGCCAGCCATTTGTCAGTCGTAGAGAGCATGAGGCTCTCAATCTCATCTGCCAGATCCATAAAGCCACCCGTCACTGGCTTATCATCAGGAATCACTGCCGTCTTGGCCCATTCGCCATTAATCGCTTCATAAAAGTCATCTTGTAATCGTGTCATTTTGTTCTCTCTTTCACTATTTTCTCTTATCCTAACAAAAATCATTTTCTTTTTCAAATTTTTACGAAATTAAACGTATAAATAAAAATTAACTTGACTTAATTTTATGTTTAAGGTATATTAATATCATAGAGGTGATTTACATGATCAAGATACAAAACCTAAGTGTCAGCTATCAGGGCCAACTGGCACTCGATGAAACTTCTTTAAACATAGAAGGCCCTACTATTACCGGAATTATCGGTCCCAATGGTGCAGGAAAATCTACCCTTTTAAAGGGAATACTAGGCATTGTGGATCACAAAGGCCAGGCTTTCTTAGACGATCGACCTCTTCAGGAGGAACTCAATAAAATTGCATACGTCGAACAAAAAATCAATATCGATTATAACTTCCCGATTAAGGTAAAAGAATGCGTATCTCTAGGACTTTATCCTAAGATTAAACTTTTCCAGCGACTCAATTCCTCCGACTGGGATAAGGTTGGTCAAGCCTTAAAAATTGTTGGATTGGAGGATTTTGCAGAACGTCAAATTAGCCAGCTGTCCGGCGGTCAATTCCAACGGGTCTTGATTGCCCGTTGCCTGGTTCAGGAGGCCGATTATATTTTTCTTGATGAGCCCTTTGTCGGCATTGACTCTGTCAGCGAAGAAATTATTATGGAAACTTTACGGCATCTAAAGAAAGAAGGAAAAACAATTTTAATTGTCCATCATGATCTAAGTAAAGTAACAGCTTATTTTGATCAAGTCCTACTTCTTCATAAAAAATTAATCGCTTTTGGACCAACTGAAAGTACCTTCACCCGAGAAAATATGGAACAAACATACGGCCCTCAAATTTTTATGAATGGAGGTGCCTAAGATGATTCACGAATTTATTCAAGGATTGCAAGACTTTCACTTTCTGCAAAACGCCTTAATTACAGCGATTGTCATCGGAGTCGTAGCTGGAGCAGTTGGTTGCTTTATCATTCTGCGTGGCATGTCGCTCATGGGAGATGCTATTTCTCATGCGGTCCTACCAGGTGTGGCCCTATCCTATATTCTAGGAATTAACTTTTTCATTGGAGCCATCACCTTTGGTCTACTGGCATCTGTTATTATTACCTATATTAAGGGGAACTCCATTATTAAGAGCGACACAGCAATCGGAATTACCTTCTCATCTTTTTTGGCTCTGGGGGTCATTCTGATTGGGGTAGCTAATAGTTCTACCGACCTTTTCCACATCCTCTTTGGGAATATCTTAGCTGTACAGGACCTTGATATGTGGATTAGTATCGGAGTAGCCCTTCTAGTCCTACTAGTCATTGCCATTTTCTTTAAACGTCTTCTCATCACATCGTTTGATCCACTTTTGGCTCAGGCTATGGGGATGAAGGTGAATTTCTATCACTATTTACTGATGATTCTATTGACTTTGGTGTCTGTAACAGCCATGCAAAGCGTGGGGACTATTCTTATCGTAGCCCTGCTGATTACTCCAGCAGCTACTGCCTACCTCTATGCCAATAGCCTAAAAACGATGATTCTTCTATCATCTACTCTGGGAGCTACGGCTTCTGTCTTAGGCCTCTTTATCGGCTATAGCTTTAATATTGCAGCAGGTTCCAGCATTGTGTTGACCTCTGCTCTGATCTTTTTGGTTTCCTTTTTTATCGCTCCTAGACAGCGATATTTAAAAAGAAAAAGTAAATAAAATAAATTTATGGAGGATTTTTTCTGATGAAAAAATGTCGTTATTTAGTTTTGCTTTTACTGGCTATTGTGGGGTTAGCAGCCTGTTCTAGTCAAAAAAAGCAGTACAGACTCTAGCTCTTCCAAGCTAAATGTCGTTGCAACCAACTCAATTATCGCAGATATTACCAAAAATATCGCTGGCGATAAAATCAATCTGCACAGCATTGTCCCTGTTGGTCAGGATCCGCATGAATATGAGCCCCTGCCAGAAGATGTCAAAAAGACTTCAAAAGCCGATCTTATCTTCTACAATGGTATCAACCTAGAAACTGGTGGCAATGCTTGGTTTACAAAATTAGTAGAAAATGCCAAGAAAAAAGAAAACAAGGACTACTACGCTGTCAGTGATGGTATCGATGTTATTTACCTAGAAGGTCAAAGTGAAAAAGGAAAAGAAGATCCTCATGCTTGGCTCAATTTGGAAAACGGTATCATCTATGCGCAAAATATTGCCAAGCGTTTGATCGAAAAAGACCCTGACAATAAGGCCACTTACGAGAAAAATCTCAAAGCTTATGTGGAAAAATTGACTGCTTTGGACAAGGAAGCCAAGGAGAAATTCAACAATATTCCAGAAGAAAAGAAAATGATTGTGACTAGCGAAGGCTGCTTCAAGTACTTCTCTAAAGCCTACAATGTGCCATCAGCCTACATCTGGGAAATCAACACCGAAGAAGAAGGAACTCCAGACCAAATCAAAAGCTTGGTTGAAAAACTACGCAAGACCAAAGTTCCGTCTCTCTTTGTCGAATCAAGTGTGGACGACCGTCCGATGAAAACTGTTTCTAAAGACACAAATATCCCAATCCATGCTAAAATCTTCACTGACTCAATCGCTGATGAAGGCGAAGAGGGTGACAGCTACTACAGCATGATGAAATACAATCTGGATAAAATTTCTGAAGGATTGGCAAAATAAAATGGAGAGAGTGGGACAGAAATCGGTAATTCGTTAGAATTCGATTTCGTCGTCCCACCTCCGCACAGTTGAGTAGGGCTGTAAAAGCTGATGAAATCAGCGTAATAGAGCCCACTCAACCACTGCGTCTTGCTCGACAATCCAAAGACATTTGAGAGGCTAGGACTTTTGTCCCAGCCTCCTTTCTATAGAAAAAAATATGCCCCAGATATAGCCACTCTCAATTTTCTAATCAAATTGTTCGAAAAAATTCACCATTCGCAGTACAATGAAGCTATCAAATATGAATGGAGACTTTTATGACAACTTTTCTTGGAAACCCTGTAACCTTTACTGGAAAGCAACTGCAGGTCGGCGACACAGCTCATGATTTTAGTCTGACTGCAACTGATCTTTCAAAGAAAACTCTATCTGACTTTGCTGGCAAAAAGAAAGTCCTGAGCATCATCCCATCTATCGACACTGGCATCTGCTCCACTCAGACTCGCCGCTTCAACCAAGAGCTATCTGACTTAGATAATACCGTTGTTATCACGGTTTCAGTTGATTTGCCGTTTGCTCAAAGTAAGTGGTGTGCTGCAGAAGGCATTGAGAATGCTGTTATGCTATCTGACTACTTCGACCATTCTTTCGGCCGTGACTATGCTGTCCTCATAAATGAATGGCACCTTTTGGCTCGCGCAGTTCTAGTTTTGGACGAAAACAACACTGTGACCTACACTGAATATGTAGACAACATTAATACAGAACCTAACTTTGAAGCAGCGATTACAGCAGTTAAAAGTTTATAATATTTCTCTTATCTATCAAATATGGTCACAGTATCTTCTTCATCACTTTTTTGATATACTACTAATATTAGAAATAGCAAGAGAGTTAGAGCAAATATAAGGAATGATAAGATGACCCCAAATAAAGAAGATTATCTCAAATGTATCTACGAAATTGGCACAAGACAAGAAAAAATCACCAACAAAGAAATCGCTCAACTAATGCAAGTTTCTCCCCCTGCCGTCACTGAGATGGTAAAAAAATTACTAGCTGAGCAACTATTACTAAAAGATAGATCTGTTGGCTATATTTTGACCGATCTTGGACTCAAATTAGTTTCAGATCTCTATCGTAAGCACCGCTTGATTGAAGTTTTTCTTGTCAATCATCTAGGCTATACAACAGAGGAAATTCACGAAGAAGCCGAAGTCCTAGAGCACACTGTATCTGATCACTTCGTAGAGCAATTAGAAAAATTACTCCATTTTCCCAAAAATTGCCCACACGGTGGAACAATCCCCGCCAAAGGAGAATTGTTGGTAGAAAAAAACAATACCACTTTAGCAAAAGTAAAAAGAACAGGCCATTACTTGCTAACTCGTGTTCATGATGATTTTAATTTGCTGACTTATCTGGAAAAAAATGGCCTTCAGGTGGGCAAAACCATCTACTTCCTGTCTTATGATAATTATAGTCAGCTTTATTCACTAGAAGTCGATGGGCAAGAAATCCAAATCGGACGTTCTATTGCCAAACAGATTTATGTAGAAAAAAATTAAGAAGCCATAGACTTCTTAATGCTCATAATCAATGAGTCTGTCGCTTCATTATTCATCCCCAGTCATCTTTATAAGAGTCGAATACACTAAAGAACCAAATCAATTTAGTCTATTCGCTCTCTTTTTTTGACAAAATAATATGATTTGTTTATAATAAGTATGCTTATCATTTTAGAAAAGGATTTAGAAAAATGAATGCTTTTGATTTTAACTCTCTGTATCAAAAAGATTATCAACAATCAACAGGTCTGCTCTTTATCCGCACCTACCATAAATGGCATAATCTTGTAAAAACTGAACTCAAACAGCTTGATATAACCCATCCACAATTTGTCATCTTGACAGCTACCGCTGCACTATTACGTCAGCAGGAATGGATCAGTCAAGCTGATATTTCCCGTTTTTCTGACATGGATGTTATGACCGTATCTCAAACGATCCGACTCCTCATCAAAAAAGGATTACTAACACGACAAAGTCATCCCGCAGATAGTCGTGCCAATGCCATTCTCCTAACAGATGAAGGACTAAAAAAAGTCAATCAAGCGCTTCCTTTGGTAGAAAAGATTGACCAAACTTTCTTTGAAAAATTGAGTGACAAGACAGCATTATTCAACCAACTTTTAATAACCTTGGAGGCGTAAGATGACTAAATTTTGGGTTGGTGTCGTATCAAAAGAACATGTACAGAGGGGTGTCAAAGGTGGCTTTTGTCAAGTCTGCCACGGAAAAAAAGGACCTCTTAATCGGATGAAAAAAGGAGATTACTTACTCTACTATAGCCCTAAATACCAGATGGCTGATCAGGAAAAATTACAGGCTTTTACAGCTGTTGGAAAAATAGTGGATGACACTGCTTATCAAGTAGAAATGTTTGAAGATTTTTTCCCTTTTCGACGCAATGTCAGCTATTATCAGCCAGTAAAAGACTGTCCCATTGAACAAGTCAGGCTGCATCCCGAATGGCGTCAGTACACTTCTAAACTACGCTATGGACATTTTGAAGTTTCAAAATCATTTTTCCTCTATATCTTTGAACAAATGAAACAAGAAAAATAGAAGGTAGGACATCCATCCTAACCTTCTATTTGTTTTTCGTATCCAGGATAATCGTCACTGGTCCGTCATTGACCAGCTCCACTTGCATGTCTGCTCCGAAAACACCCGTCTTAACAGGCACTTCCTGAGATAACTGTTGATTAAAAGAATCATAATACCGAGTTGCTACATCTGGCTTTGCAGCTCCAGTAAAAGCAGGGCGATTCCCTTTTTTGGTATCCGCATAGAGTGTGAACTGAGAAATCGAAAGAATCTCACCCTCAATATCTTTGATCGATACATTCATTTTACCCTCTTGGTCTGAAAAGATTCGCATATTGAGAATCTTTCGAACAGCGTAGTCCACATCTTCCTGACTGTCATCAGGTCCTACACCTACCAAGAGCAATAAACCATTTCCAATGCTACTATATAAATCTTGTTCAATACTAACTTGTGCACGTTTGACACGCTGAATAACAATTTTCATATTTTTCCTCCACTTGATCTATAAAAATCAATCAGATGAGATCAGATAAAAGAGCTTCTGTTCAACGAAAGCCATCAGCAAATGACACAGGGCATACATGCTGGTGACGAAAGACTCACCCTATCCCGAGGCTTTTTCTCACCCTTCTATACTAATGAGCGCTATCAAAAAATTCTTCAATACAGCTTTCAAAAAAATTATCCATTGGTTCGCTTAACTGAATAAACTTCTGGCACGCTCTTAATTTTGTCTACGACCGTTGTAAGCATGGACAAATTAGCAATACCAAATGATACATGAATATTTGCAAATTTCATATCCTTGGTCGGCTGGGCATTAACTGTAGAGATATTCTTGGTCGTATTTGACAAGACCTGTAAGACGTCATTTAAAAGACCTGTCCGGTTAAGACCGTAAATATCAATATGGGCTGTATACTCCTTGGTCGTATTGTTATCTTCCCATTCTACGTCGATCAATCGTTGCTCATAATTTTCCTGAGCCTTTAGATTCATGCAGTCCTGCCGGTGAATAGCAACACCACGTCCTTTAGTAATATAGCCAACAATATCATCGCCAGGTACAGGATTACAACATTTAGCAATCCGAATGAGGAGACCAGATGCACCTTGGATAACCACGCCACCCTCGTGCTTAACCTTAAGGATCTCCTTGTTCTCAACCTTGACTTCACCACCCTTAACAAGCTCCTCAGCCTCTGCTCGTGCTTTAGCTCGCTCTTCTTCACGGCGTTCTTTTTCAGTTAAACGATTGAAAATAGAAATTGCTCCGACTTCTCCAAAACCAATGGCAGCAAAGAGAGCTTCTTCTGTCTTATAGCTTGTTTTTGCAGCACTTCTTCCATGTGTTTTTTGTCCATGTACTTATTCGCTACATAGCCATTTTCCTGAAATTGTGCCTGTAGGAGTTCACGTCCCTTCGAAACGGACAGTTCTTTATCTTGATTCTTGAAGAATTGTCGAATTTTATTGCGGGCCTTACTCGTCTTAACTAGACCAATCCAGTCCCGACTTGGACCAAAAGAGTTCGCATTTGTGATAATTTCTACCTGATCGCCAGTTTTGAGCTTGGTGGTTAGCGGAACCATACGACCATTCACTTTAGCTCCTGTCGCCCGCTCTCCAACCTTGGTATGAATCTCGTAAGCAAAATCAATGGGACCAGAATCCTTCGGTAAAGCTCGAACAGAACCATCCGGTGTAAAAACATAGATTTCTTCGGCTAGATAGTTTTCTTTAACGGAATCAACAAATTCTTGTGCATCACCAGACTCCGCCTGCAATTCCATCATCTCATGTATCCAGTTCATTCCGATCGCAGATTCTTTACTATCGACCTTGCCTTTGATCCCCTTCTTGTAAGCCCAGTGAGCTGCAACTCCATATTCAGCAACTTCGTGCATTTCTTTTGTTCGAATTTGGAATTCGATTGGTCCTTTAGGCCCGTAAACTGTTGTATGGATGGACTGATATCCATTAGCCTTGCGATTGGCAATATAATCCTTGAAACGACCAGGCATTGGTTTCCAAAGCTCATGAATATAGCCCAACATAGCATAAACATCACTCGGAGTCTCTAAGATACAGCGAATAGCTATCAAATCATAGATTTCATCGAATCGCTTTTTCTTGTCCTGCATTTTACGGTAGATCGAGTAAATATGCTTAGGCCGACCATAGATCTCACCATGTAAATGTCGCTCGCCAGCATAAGTCTCAATCTTCCGAACTACCTCTTCTACCAAGGCTTCTCGCTCACGACGTTTTTCTTTCATCGTATGAGAAATCTTGTAAAATTCAATTTCATTGAGATAGCGAAAAGACAAATCTTCCAGCTCCCATTTCACACTAGAAATCCCTAGACGGTGAGCCAAGGGAGCATAAATTTCCATTGTTTCTCTAGAAATCCGCTCCTGTTTATCCTTACGCAAGTGTTTGAGCGTCCGCATATTATGCAAACGGTCAGCTAGCTTGACCAAAATCACTCGGATATCTTCCGACATAGCCATAAGCATTTTGCGATGATTTTCAGCCAGCTGCTCCTCGTGGGACTTATATTTGACCTTTCCAAGTTTGGTCACACCATCTACAATCTCGCGCACATCCGGACCAAACTCTCGCTCTAGATCATCCAAAGTCGCATCGGTGTCCTCTACAACATCATGTAAAAAAACCACAAGCAACTGTGACTGCATCCAGCTTGAGCTTAGCTAAAATTCCAGCCACCTGAATAGGGTGTACAATATAAGGCTCACCAGATTTACGAAACTGCCCGCTATGACAATCCACTGCGTAAATCAAAGCTTTCTGAACAAAAGCTACATCTTCAGCCGATAAATATTTTCTCGTTAAAGCGATGACCTGATCGCCCGTTAAATTCACTTCTTTTGGCATGCATACTCTCCAATTTCTTGCCTATTATTTTAACATTTTTAAGGGAATAAGAAAACACTTATGTAAAGGGACTGAAAGTTAAAAATGCTGTAGCTCATCAGATGGGCAACAGCATTTTTTTATTTGATTAGTTCTGTCAAAACACTGACTGCGGTCAAGGCATAAAGCGGAGCAGTCTCCGTCCGCAGGATCCGTGGACCTAGACCAGCCAATACAGCCCCTGCTTGGCGAAAGGTCACTATTTCATCTGGTGATAGACCGCCCTCCGGTCCGAAGATAAAGAGGACTTTTACTCCGACCGTTAAGCCTGACAGAGCCCTGACTAGAGCTGCAGTTTCTCCTTCTTTGGCCGATTCTTCATAGGCTACGACAATGGTATCAAATTGAGGCAGCTGAGCTAGAAAGTCTGCCTTTTTATCAAAGAGCCGAACTTCTGGTATCAGATTGCGCTTGCTCTGCTCTGCTGCTCCCTGAGCAATTTTCTCTAGCTTTTCACTCTTTTTAGCCAGCTTTTTGCCATCCCACTTGGCCACCGACCAGTCAGCTGGGAAAGACCAGATAGCACAAGCTCCTAGCTCCGTTGTCTTCTGGGTGATAAACTCTAATTTATCTCCTTTGGGAAAGCCTGAAGCAATGGTCACTTGAACCGGCAACTCAGTATTATCCGCTAACTCCTCCAAGATTTCCAAGCTCTGCTGACTGGGGTCCAACACCTGAGCCAGTCGTTTCACGCCATCATCAAAAACCAGTGTGACTTGGTCGCCCTCTTTGAGCCGCATGACCGAAACATATGTTTGGCCGTGTCCTTATCCGTGATAATCAGAGGAGACTGAGGGTGCCCTTTTATAAAATACTGCTGCATCTAACCACCTATCACGCCTGAAATGTCCTGCGTTTTCTTAAAGACACAGGCATTCCATTCGCCCTGAATCATATGTGTTTCTAGGAAAAATCCTGCTGCTTCTGCTGACTCGCGCACCATTTCCCACTTCTCAGAAATGATCCCACTCATAATCAGATAGCCCTCATCCTTGACCAGACGATAGGCATCCTCTGTCAGATGGATGAGAATATCGGCCAAAATGTTAGCAACAATGACATCCGCCTTGATTTCTACACCTCGGAGAAGATCCCCCGGCGCCACATGGATGTTCTCCATACCAGGATTGAGCTCAATATTTTCCTGCGCCACGCGCACCGCCACCTCGTCCAAATCATAGGCGTAGATATCCTTAGCACCCAAGAGAGAGCTGGCAATGGAGAGGACACCACTGCCTGTGCCTACATCCAACACCGTTTCACCGCCCCGCAGGACCTGCTCCAGAGCAAAGAGGCTCATCTTGGTCGTCGGGTGAGTGCCCGTACCAAAGGCCATTCCAGGATCCAGTTTGATAATCTTTCTCCCACAGTCGCCTCATATTCCGTCCATGACGGCACAATGGTCAAGTCATGAGTAATCCGAGCCGGCTCAAAGTATTTCTTCCAATTGTCCGCCCAGTCTTCCTCAGCCAGCTCCTTCCGAGTCAGCTGAATATCTCCTGTCTCCAAGCCGAAGCCATCCAACTCAGCCAGGCGCTCATTGGCCTGAGTCGCAATGGCCTCTATATCTACCGAATCCAGATAGTAGCCGGTAATCTTGACCCGCTCGCTCTGCTCGACTTCTGGAAAAAGCTCACCATACTGGTCGACCTGCCCCAGATAATCTGCACTGTCATCGATAGCCACACCCTGACTGCCCAGCTCAATCAGAATATTCGAGGCTGCTTCCTCGGCCTCCCGCTTCACTTCAATCGTTAATTCCTGCCAAGTGTCCATGTTTAAAATACCAAGCCCGTAAAACACAAAGCCAAAATAGGAAATTCTCTGACAAGTCTTATGTCTAAGAGAACCTTATCTTTTTGGCACAGTGTTTAGGGCAGGTTCAGTTTAGAAATTTAACTGAACAATCCTTTCTTTGTTTATTTCATTGTCTTCATCATATAGACCATATCCATGCCCTCTTTTTCAGGCTCAGTATGGGTCTGATGATAGCCATTTTTCTCATAAAAAGCTACCATGCCTTTATCCTGGAAAACCGTACACAAATCCCATTGTGTAATTGTAGAGAATGTCTCCTCAATCAGACCAAGCCCCTCAGAGCCATATCCTTTATTCTGGTACTGTGGCAAAATCGCCACTGTCCCAATCCAGCCTGCTGTCTGTTCGTCATTTGTATTCAAGCGAATAAAGCCAAGAATCTTCTCATCGTCTTTGACAAAATAATAAAAACTATTGGGCCGCTCAACCAGTCTCCAGCGAATCCTCTCTCGCTCCTCCAGATAGGGGTCGTATTGATCCTGATATTTCTCATAAACAGCCTTAAAACTAGCTCGCTGAATGGCAATAATGGTCTCTAAATCCTCAGCTCCCGCCCGCTCAATATGAATCATGCTCGCACCTCCAAATAATCACTCAACCTGTCCTGCAACTGCGGAATAACCTTTTTATCTGCTAAAAACTGGCTCACATCCATCATCTGATAAGCCTGTCCCTCATCGCCAAAGGAGATACTGGCAAATTCTTCCTGAGTGATGGTTCCGACCATAAAAATAGAGGTTTTCTCTGGATCAAGCATTCCTTGATATTCCTTAGCCCAGAGAATATCCACTTCTTCGAGCTTCAAACCAAGCTCTTCAAAAACTTCTCTTTGAACACATTCAAAAGGCGTTTCCTCGTCCTCGCGGCCGCCGCCCGGCAACTCCCACATATTGGGCCAAGGAATAGTTGAAATATCATCTCGCAAGATAGTCAGTAGCTTATCATCACAGAGCAAGGCAATCTTACAGCCAGAAAACTCCATCTGTTTGTGTAGCAAATCTAGTCCTTTTTCATCTGCCATAAACGCCTCCTAGTACCTCGGATAAGGATAAAAGTTCGTCTCAGTCAACTCAGCTCTGCCATTTTCAAAAAGCCTCAGCATTCCAAGCCATCTCAAATTCTGCCGCCTCTGGATCTGCTAAAAAGTCCATGAGCGCATCAAGGCCAGACTCAGCCGTTTGGGTTAGGAAATCTACGAAATAAGCCAGAAACTCCCGTGACAGCCCCTTCTTAGGCTCGTAGGGCAGGGTAGCCAGATAGTTCTCGGCCTCAAAACGAGACTTGGTTGGATTATAGAAAAGCACGGCTTCCTCAAAGTAAATATCCTCAGCCGAGGCATTTCCCTCAGCATCAACCGTCTCAATCCCGCCTGGATTTTGCACCTCAAGGAGAAAGGCCACTTCCACTGCGTGATTCTTCTTGTCCCAGTTTATCTCGTAGTCAAAAGGAAAGCTCTTCTCCATTTCCTCGTCCAATATCTCCAAAAAACCGTACTTAGCCATGATTTCCTCTTTTCATTGTGATAAAATATTACTATCTACAATAGTAACACAAAAAGCCAAGAAAAACACTTGCAGAAAGGAAATCTTATGCCAGAAAACCTAGCCCTGCGCATGCGGCCGACCGGCATTGATCAGATCATCGGCCAACAGCATCTGGTCGGACCCGGGAAAATCATCCGTCGCATGGTTGAAGCCAACCGCCTGTCCTCGATGATTCTCTACGGACCACCCGGCATCGGCAAGACCTCTATCGCCTCAGCTATTGCCGGCACAACTAAATATGCTTTTCGGACCTTTAACGCCACCGTAGATAGCAAGAAGCGCCTGCAGGAGATTGCTGAAGAGGCTAAATTTTCCGGCGGTCTGGTGCTCCTGCTAGATGAAATTCACCGTTTGGACAAGACCAAGCAAGACTTTCTGCTGCCGCTCTTAGAAAGCGGTCTGGTCATCATGATTGGAGCGACGACAGAAAATCCTTTCTTTTCCGTCACCCCTGCTATTCGAAGCCGGGTTCAGATATTTGAGCTTGAGCCCCTCAGCAACGACGACATCCGGACGGCCATTCAGCTAGCCTTGACGGATAAGGAACGAGGATTTGATTTTCCAGTAGAGCTAGATGATGAGGCTCTGGAATTCATTGCCATCTCTACCAACGGAGACCTGCGCTCCGCCTATAATTCACTGGATCTAGCCGTACTCTCTACCCCAGAAGATGGCAAGGGTATCCGCCACATCACGCTCCATGTCATGGAAAACAGCCTGCAAAAGAGCTATATCACCATGGATAAGGACGGGGATGGCCATTACGATGTCCTCTCTGCCCTGCAGAAGTCCATCCGTGGCTCCGATGTCAATGCCAGCCTCCACTACGCAGCTCGTCTCATTGAGGCAGGAGACCTGCCTAGCCTAGCTCGACGCTTGACCGTCATCGCTTACGAAGATATTGGACTAGCAAATCCAGACGCTCAAGTTCATACCGTTACAGCTCTGGAGGCAGCTCAGCGGATTGGTTTTCCTGAAGCCCGTATCCTTATTGCCAATATTGTTATTGATCTAGCTCTATCTCCCAAGTCCAACTCAGCCTATCTAGCTATGGACAAGGCTTTAGCCGACCTCAGAAAGAATGGAAACCTGCCCATTCCCCGCCACTTACGAGACGGTCACTATGCTGGCAGCAAGGATTTGGGAAATGCACAGGACTACCTCTACCCCCATTCCTATCCTGGCAATTGGGTCAAGCAGGACTATCTGCCTGATAAGATAAAAGATGCCAATTATTTCACACCAAATGAAAATGGGAAGTATGAGCGAGCCCTTGGTATGACTAAAGATAAGATTGATCAGCTCAACAAATGATGGTATCGCTTGCAAAAAATCAATTTTTTCTCTTGAATTTTTCTATAATTATGGTATTATAATTATAGAAACGCTGTGGTGTACGACTTCACACTTAAGTGTTGACCGACTATTTTTTGTATTATCCGGGAAACAAAAGTCTTCTAACAGCATGCAGGCCGTATCACGCGGAAGCAGCTTCAGTTAGAGCGAGTTGCCCACCTGCTTCATTGCGCGGGTTCAATACAAATCGTGAAGGTCCGGCACCAATACAGCTTTTTCTATTGCCTCCTTAGCTCAGTTGGTAGAGCAGTAGACTCTTAATCTATGGGTCGCAGGTTCGAGCCCTGCAGGGGGCATAGAAATAGAAAAGAAAGCCTTGAAAATCAAGGCTTTTTTTAATGTTTTAAAGTAGATTTGTCCCACTATTTTTTATGAGGTTTCTTTCCAAACTTCTCTAATTTGACTAAATTCTTCATTAATTTTCTCTTTCAAAGTGTGACCATACACTTCTATCAACATTGAAATATCTCGATGTCCTAAAATTTTTGCGATAACCTCGAGGTCAAATCCTTTATGCCAGAGGTAGCTACTATAAATTAGCAGAATATTTTAATGCAACTCCAACTAAACTTTTCGGAACTAGTAAAGAAATTGAATTAAAAAAGAATGTTCTTGAATCTAATGAATACTCTGATAAAGTTAATGAGATCTTAAAGGCCGTCAAATACATAGAACACTTCCTACATACTGATAAACAGCGCCTAGAAGATTTACTTTACCTAACAAGAGGCAACCAACTATACATAGAAGATGGAGATGAATTGTATATTGATCCAACTTCTCAGAAAAGAACAGTTCATACCCATTAAGAACCTAGTTTTATTGTGCTAAGATAAAAATCGCCATTGGAATTATTAGTCGAAAATAAGGCTCTCTTAGATTAAGCTCAAGATAGCATTGCTTATAACAAACACCGCAATATAGCGGTTTTTGTTATAAAAATAATCTAAGTTACTCGTCTAATCGTATAAACATCATTGCATTAAGTAAAGAGATAAGTGCGACTGTATTAATATTATTGGAATAGATCAGTCTCTTGTTCTCAATAGGTGGAATAATAAAATTCGAAATGATGATATCGTAAGGTGATTCTTTTAAAGAATCAATTGATAGTTCTAATTTATTCCAAACTTCAAGTTCAAAATTATTACTGCAATAATAAGAAAGTGTCTCTGCTACTGATCTTGCATGATACTGATCAAAATTACTCATGACTAAAACTTTTAATTTAGGCTGATTTTGTAAAAGATTCAGCACTAAATGTTTGCTGTGAGTGATAAAAGTATAAGATAGATGATTGACTTTCATTGGTGTGCTATAGATATCCAAAGTCTCTAGATAATGTTCAATCCCTTTTTTTATATCTGAAACAAATTGAGGGAAAATATTTTGAAAGTTCTTGATTGTATTCCCTTTTTGATCAAACAGAATAAACTCTGTAGATAGTTCCTGTCGGTGCAGATGTGCCGTATTATGCAGATGCCAAATAAGATTGTCCTTATTGTCTACTTGAAGATTATACTCTCTTGATACCTGATCAACTATATCTCCCAACAAATGATACGATTTTTTTACATAGCTGTCTGTTTTTGCATAGTTCAAAAATACTTCTTCATATATGAAAAACATTTTTTGGAAATAGGATACAAACAATTGACCTATCACATCTTTGTTCAAAGAGATATGGTATTCAGAATCAAAGCTCGCTACAATGTCTTCGATTCCTTCTGCCTGCATGAAAGATTCTAGCAACTGATTGTTAAAAGAATCTTTCTCAACTTCCAAGAAATGACCAAACTTTATTCGATATAAATTCGTAACGAGGAGCAACTTTAACATTCTGTGAGTTGATAAATTCATCGGGAAAGATGTTGCTTTATAAACTAGTTCCAATAATTGAGACAGCGGTTCTGGAGAAAAATCTTCAAATGGCCACTCGAGGAAATAATATTTCTCTGAAAAATACTGGGCAAAAAAGTAACGGATATCTATCTCATTTCCAATAATTCGAACTGGATTGAGACTAATTTCAAATTGATATTGTTTCTTAATAATTTTATTAATATGACTGATGATACGGTAGAGAGAGGAAGAACTGATATAAAACTCTTTGCAAATACTCTCAGCATCACATCCTTCATTAAAGAATATAAATTCTAAAATTGAAAAGTGAGTTGAATGCTTAAAAAAATGATGATAGACCATCTCAATATCACTATCATCAGTATTAATGATACGTATGCCATTAGTAGAAGAGTGAAAAATCAATTCAGAAAACGCAGACTTGACATGAGATAAATCATCTTTTACTGAACGTTCTGTACAATTTAATAATTCCGCTAGTTCAGAAATATGAAACCAGCGCTTATTTTCAAATAGTATTTCTAATAATTCTAATTGTCTGTGGCTCTTTTTTTAGACAGTAATTCTCGCATTAAAATATTATCTTTCTTTATATAGTGTTTTTTTATTGTCAGGCAATTATACCATATTTCATGTATTTAACCTCATTTAACAACTCTAAAATATATCTAGAAATGCTGATAAAAGCCTATGGAACAAGAAATTCTTATTTTTTTGAGTATCTATAGTACAGATAAACGGAAAGAAAACCAAGTTGAATTATTATGTTTCCAAGTTGGAAAATTATATAATTATATTAATCAAATGATATTATTAAAAAATGATAATAAACAATTTTGATTAAGAAAAAATTAGAAAGGAGAATCAATATGCTTTGGTCTATTATTGTTGGAGGAGTTATTGGTCTTATTGCTGGATCAATCACTAAAAAAGGCGGCTCAATGGGTGTTATTGCAAACGTTGTTGCAGGTTTAGTTGGTTCTGCTGTCGGTCAGTCACTTTTAGGAACTTGGGGTCCTAGTTTGGCTGGTATGGCCTTGCTTCCTTCTATCATTGGTGCAGTTATTGTAGTAGCTGTTGTATCATTTTTTGTAGGTAAAAAGGCATAAAATTGTCTTTTTACTTCCAAAATACAATTTAAAATTTAATGATGTGAGGATTCAATATGTCAAAATCAAGAAAAATACTTTCCCTTATTTTCTGTATTTTTAATCTTGACAATTTTTGATTCCTGTTTTTGCTAGACTTTCATAAAGTCAGCGGTCTGGGGCTCCAGTTATTTAGCTGGAAGTTATTCACTTGGAAGCAGATTCCTTTTGTGGGCTACTATCTTTCTAGGTATGTTTTTTGGGGCACTGTGGTTTTAGCAAGCTTAATCTTACTACTGATGTTAGTGATAGCTTTTTATCCTAAGAGACATTTGGAAATTCAGCTAGCTGATGCGGATGGGAAACTGACGCTGAAAAATTCAGCGATTGAAGGGTTTGTTCGTAATCTGTTAACAGAACACGGTTTAATTAAAGATCCTACAGTTTCAGTAAATAGCCGTAAAAACAAATGCATGGTTTCCGTTAAAGGGGCAATCGTTCCTTCGGAAAACATCATCAAGAGAAGTCAGTTGATTCAAGAAGAAATTGCGTCTGGATTGACAGAATTCTTCGGAATCAATCATAATGTCAAGCTTAAAATCTCTGTCTCAGACTTCAAGCCAAAAACACCGACTAAAAAGAATGCTAGTCGTGTGAAGTAAGGAAGTGAAAAATGGAATGGTTTAAAAAATATCAATATCCAATCTTGTCTGGATTAGCAGGCGTTATTCTAGCATGTTTTATCCTATCCTTCGGCTTCTTTAAGACTCTTTTTGTCTTGATTTGCGCTAGCCTAGGGGCAGGAATTGGATATTATATTCAAAAGAGTAATATATTTAAATAAGAATAAAGGAGTTTAACATGTCAAATAAAGATGTTAAAGATGTTGCAAAAAATGATGTTACTAAAGAAACACATGAAGTCAAAGGTGAATTGACTTATGATGATAAAGTCATTCAAAAAATTATTGGCCTTTCTTTAGAAAAAGTTACAGGTTTACTTGCTGTTGATGGAGGATTTTTCTCTAACTTAACAGATAAATTGATTAACACTGATAATGTCACTCATGGTGTCAATGTTGAAGTTGGTAAAGAACAAGTAGCTGTTGACTTGAATGTAGTAGTTGAATATCAAAAGAATGTTCCTGCATTATACGACGAAATCAAGAAAGTTGTTGTGGAAGAAGTTTCTAAGATGACTGACTTAGAAGTTGTTGAAGTCAATGTTAATGTTGTTGATATCAAAACTAAAGAACAGCATGAAGCTGATTCAGTTAGTCTTCAAGATCGAGTAACAGATATTGCAGAATCAACAGGCGAATTCGCTTCAGAGCAATTTGAAAAAGCAAAATCTGGCATTAGCGGTGGTTTCTCAGCTGTTCAAGAGAAAGTTGGCGAAGGGGTAGATGCTGTTAAGGAAGCTACTTCTAAGGAAAAAACTCGCGTTCATTAATACTCTAACTACGAAAAGAGATTATTATTTTATTTCTTTTCTATATATAAAATACTTAAGAACTCATAATGGAGGTAAAGATTATGTCTACAGAAGAAAAATTCAACCAAGCTAAAGGTTCTGTTAAAGAAGGACTAGGAAAATTAACTGGTGATAAAAAAATGGAAAAAGAAGGGGCTGCTGAAAAAGTAGTTTCTAAAGTTAAAGAAGTCGCTGAAGATGCCAAAGATGCTGTCGAAGGAGCAATCGAAGGCGTTAAAAATATGATTAATAAAGATAACAAATAAAGCTACGAGTTAATTTCTCTTGCAAAACATCTTTGTAATTTATAATAGTAAAAAGAGAGTGGGACAGAAATCGGTAATTCGTTAGAATTCGATTTCGTCGTCCCACCTCCGCACAGTTGAGTAGGGCTGTAAAAGCTGATGGAATCAGCGTATTAGAGCCCACTCAACCACTGCGTCATGCTCGACAATCCAAAGACAATTGAGAGGCTAGGACTTTTATCCCAGCCTCTTTTTCATTTCTCTTGCAACGAACGGTGATTTGATTACTTATTTTTAGTCTCCGTTTCACTCTTTTCCTTATCAATTTTTTGAAGATCGTGATCACTCTTATATTGAATAATAAATTCTACCACTTCTTTTTCAGTCAATCGATCATTGGATAATTGTGAAATTTGAATTGAAATATTTTGTAAACCATAGTCGTTTTGCTTACCAATAATTTTTTTTAATTCCTCGTCAGAAAGATGTTTTCCTGAAATAGTTAACTTTAGTGTATTATTCTCTTTGATAAAGTTCTTTTTTAGTACTGTCTGCTCTTTAAACTGATCAGATAAGTATTTATTTATAGATTCATTAATTAGTGTTTCTCTAACTAATGTAGTGGCTGAAACCAAACTGGGAATAATAAGAATAAGCGAAACTAGTATTAATATTTTTCTCATTTTATAAGCTTCTTGATTATGTTTAATGTAACGATTTTTTACCATAGTTAAGCTTGTGCCAATATAGGTAGCAATCATGATAAAGCTACAATTAATGAAAAATAAATAAGATGCACCTAGCATGAACTTAAAGTTTCCTGTTGCTATAGAATAACCAACAGTGCACACAGGAGGCATAAGAGCCATTGCAATAGCCACTCCAGGTACAATATTATTTGCTTCTTTTTTTCGTGCCCCTATAACTCCAGCCACCCCTCCAACAAAAGCTATAACAACATCCCAAATTGTTGGAGAAGTTCTAGCAATAATTTCTGTACTTGCATAAGAAATAGGAGAAATTAGAAAATAAACTGTCGATGCTATAAGACTCAACGAAACTTGAATAAACAAAATTTTAAACGATTTTCTGAGCAGATTCATATCTAATATTGCTAGCGAAAAACCAATCCCAAGAATGGGTGTCATTAGCGGAGAAATTAACATTGCACCAATGATAACTGGAGTAGAATCCATATTTAGTCCAATAGATGCAATCAACATTGCGCATAACAAAATAGCTAAATCACTTCTTGTTAAATCTAGATCATCATAAATCTTATTTCTAAATTCTGTTAAAGAATAAAGCTTGTCATCCTGTAAAATTTTTCTCAAAACAGCATTCCTCATATTTAATGTTTTCCAAAGTATAAACCTCGTCCAAATAATGAATGAAATATGCAATATTGACAAAAAATATAGAAGGCGGTTTATACTAGTAATTATTTTAACATACAATTTGATAAATTTATTATTAACTTATTGCTCATACCATCCTAAATTTTAACTTTTTTTCCAATCTCTAATTATAGAAACTCAACAATTATAATATACCACAACCTATACGCATTAACATTTGTCAAACTTCAAGGAAGCAATCTATTAGTAATCAATTATTTAAAAGCAATCTAGAATCAGGAAGGCGCAACCACCAAAACACGCTGATAAAAATAAACATCCTATTCCTACCCCGCTTTTCCCCATCTTGAAATAATCATATTAAAAATCACTTAAAGTATCTTCTGAAAATCGCTTATATTTCAAGATTTTTGATTACTTTCAAGATGGAAAAGCCTCCCAAATTCATGTAGGGAAGATCAAATATCGAATAAAGCCTTGTAAATCAAGGATTTTTTGTTTTCTACAGGTGAATTTGCGCAATTTGCACACTATTTTATGACATCAAAAAGTCCCTTAAGAATGCTACTCAAGGGACTTTTTATTACTGCACTATTCACTTATCTCGTTTCCAAACAATCGCTAATAGAATCACTGCACCTAAAATAGAGGGCACTACAGCTGTGTCATGGAGAAGTGGACCCCAGGTCCCAAAAAGACTTTGACCTAACCAGGCTCCAACAAGACCTAAAATCATCTTACCAATGCATCCCATCCGTTCGCCACGATTAGTTAGAGCTACAGATATAAGTCCAATGATAAAGCCTACAAACATACTACCAATCATCGTCAACTCTCCCTTTTGGAGCGCTGGATCAGCCATAGGATTACTAATGATACTGCCGCACCAACAAAGGGTGCAAAAAGATTAAAGAAAACAAAGAAAACAAAGAATCCAATGATGGCACCAATAAAACTAACAAGGAATTTCTTCCTCCATTGCCTTGTTTGTCCATCCGGAGTTAACATAGCTGCTATAACAGTAGTTATTAGACTAGCTGGTAAAGTAAATACCAGTATAAAGATTGCTGCTGCCATTCTAAATCTCCCAGTCTCCATTTCTAAAGATGGCTACTCGGCTACCATCTTCACGAATACCATCGACATTCATCTGGTTAGACCCAATCATAAAGTCCACATGGACATCCGAGCGGTTGAGACCTGCTGCTTCTAGCTCTTCTTCGGAGAAATTCTCTCCGCCGACTACACTAGTCGCATAGGCTGCACCGATAGCCAAGTGGTTAGAGGCATTTTCATCAAATAGGGTATTAAAGAAAGTAATGCCTGACTGGGAAATCGGACTTGGATCTGGTACCAAGGCCACTTCGCCTAAAGCACGCGCACCCGCATTTTCAAAGACAAGATCCTTCATAACCTGATCACCCTTTTCAGCAGTAATGTCCACAATCTGTCCATCCTTAAAGGTCACCTTGATGCCTTCAATGATGTTACCATTATAGCTGAGTGGCTTGGTACTAGTCACATAACCTTCAGCACGACGGAAGTCTGGTGCTGTAAAGACCTCTTCTGTCGGCATGTTGGCAATGAAATATTCACCTTGAGCATTGAGGCTACCAGCAGACTCCCAGTGATGATTCTTGGGTAATCCTAAGGTCAAGTCAGTTCCAGGAGCTGTGTAGTGCAGAGCAGTGAATTGCTCTTCATTTAAAACCTTAGCTTTGAGCTAAGTTTTTCTTCATGAGCTTTCCAAGCGGCTACTGGGTCATCCTCATAGACACGACAGGTTTTGAAAATCTGATCCCAGAGAAGATCTACTGCTTCCTCATCGCTGGCTGCATTTGGAAAGACCTTCTTAGCCCACTCAGTACCAGCTGCTGCAGCGACTGTCCAGCTGACTTTATTGGATTGGGTTGCAATTCGCATCGGCTTCATAGCCATCCCCAAAGCCTTGGCAGAAGCTGATAATTTCTCGGCATCTACACCATTCAAAGCCCCTGGATCAGACGAGCGCACGCCCAAGCGGCTGGCTTTCTTTTCGAGGAGATAGTTCATCTCAGCCACCTTATAGTCAGGGACATTATCTAAGCGCTCCATCGGTGCATGGAGGAATTTTTCCCGATTAGTGAAATCATCCGCCCATTGAATGATAACCTCATGAGCTCCCAGAGCATAGGCTTCCTTGACAATCAAGTGAGCCAACTCACGTTGCTCCACATCAATATTGAGTGCCACCGTGTGACCTGGTTGCACATTAATACCATTAGCAACCAATAATTTAGCGTATTTTTCTAAGTTTTCTTTAAAATTTGGTAAAACCATAATGTTTCCTTTTCTATATTTTATTTTTTCTTTAAAAGCGAGAAGAGACTGATTGCGACGATGGTGCCGCAGACCAGTGCTGTCATCTTCAAAATCATGTCCGAATCCAGCTCCAGTTAGTAGTCAAAGACCTTCTGGACTGGCTTATCTTCTGCAGAAATGTTAAGTTTCATGAGAAGGTCCTTTCTTTGCTACTCATACACTGGTTTTTTGCCAGATGACTTTCATATTCCAGCCATCCGGAATTAATTTACAGCCTGGCAGCAACTTCCCATAAATCTCTTCATATCCTTTTTTAGAAAGGTAGCGATCTGTTGCTAAATGATTGAGCCAAGATTTGGAGGTGCTATGTTTGAAGATTCTTCTGGCATTTTTTAAGCCGAATCTTTTCCAGTGTCGAGGAAAATCTAAATAAGCGCCTACAACATAGGTCCAAGTTGAAGGAGTGGGCTTTTCTGATACATTGTCCATAACAAACAGGATGCCACCTGGCTTTAGTAATTTCTTACATTTTTCCAAAGCTTCAGGGATGTCCAAATGATGAAATGTCGTTCGACTGAAAATAAAATCAAATTGTTTCTCAAAAACAGCGGTTAAAAAATCATCTTGCAGTAATTCTACATTCTGTAAATCTTCTTTTTCTACTTTATCTTTTGCTATCTGCAGAAAATCCACAGAAAGATCTATTCCTGTCACATGTTGAAAATATGAAGACAGAAAAATGCAGGTATTCCCTCCGCCACAACCAATATCCAAAGCGGAAACTCTACTGTCAGGCAAATTATTCAGTAGATAATCAGGCTTGCCTTCCAAAAGAGTGGTTACCCAATCATATTCTAAAGCAACCGCATTAAATTGTTCCGTAATATTTTCCATGAACATCCTTCTTAAAACAACTCATCAAACAGACTCAACTGGTTATCCTCAGGCATATTGCCCAGAATGCCCATGTCGTCCATTTTTTCGACTAGGGTACTAGAGAGACCGCCACGTTTACGGAGCTCTGTCTTAGAGAGGAATTCGCCTTCTTCCCGCGCTCTGACCACTTGGCGGGCAACGTTGTCACCCAGACCGTCCATAGCAGAGAATGGCGGAATAAGGGTATCTCCTTCGATGAGAAACTCGGTCGCATGGCTCTTGTAGAGATCTAGCTTTCCAAACTTAAAGCCCCGCTCCAGCATTTCATTAACGATTTCCAGAGTCGTATAAAGGTCAATTTCTACATTGGAGGCTTCGTTGTTCTTACGTTTCTCAGCGATTTCGTCCATCCGGCGCTTGACGGCATCAAGTCCGCCACTCATGGTCTTGATATCAAAGGCCTTAGCCCGAATGGAGAAGTAGGCACAGTAGTAATAAATCGGATGATGCACCTTGAAGTAGGCCACCCGCAGGGCCATCATAACATAGGCTGCCGCATGGGCCTTGGGGAACATGTACTTGATCTTTCCACAGGACTCGATGTACCACTCTGGCACATTGTTTTCCTTCATGGCTGCGATGTAGCCATTGCGCTCTTCTTCAGAAATTTTCAGCCAAAGCCCCTTCCGCACGCGCTCCATGATGGTAAAGGCCATCTTAGGATCCAAGCCCTTATGCATGAGGTAAACCATGATGTCGTCCCGACAGCCGATAACGGTGGACAGGTCGGCAATCCCTTGCTTAATCAAGTCTTGAGCATTGCCTAGCCAAACGTCCGTACCATGAGAGAGACCAGATAGCTGTAAGAGCTCGGCAAATGTCGTCGGATGGGTCTCGTCAACCATTCCCCGTACAAAATTAGTCCCAAACTCCGGAATTCCCAGCATACCAGTCGACGTGCCAATCTGCTCCTGAGTCACACCCAAAATGTCTGTTCCAGAAAAGAGGGCCATGACGCCGGCATCATCCATAGGAATGTCATTTGGATCAATGCCAGACAAGTCTGAAGCTTCCGAATCATGGTCGGATCATCGTGTCCCAGAACGTCTAGCTTGAGGACATTTTCATCGATATCGTGGAAGTTAAAGTGGGTGGTCTGCCACTCGGCTGTCACATCATCGGCTGGATATTGGACCGGTGTAAAGTCATAAACATCCATGTAGTTAGGAATTACAACGATTCCACCCGGGTGTTGTCCAGTCGTCCGCTTGACTCCGGCAGCTCCCTGCGCCAGACGCTCAACTTCTGCGTCCCGATAGAACTTCCCGTAGTCGCGCTCATAGCCCTTGACAAAGCCATAAGCCGTCTTTGCCGCAACGGTACCAACAGTACCAGCCCGAAAGGCATACTCAGCACCAAAGATATCCCTCACGTCCAAGTGAGCGCTCGGCTGATCCTCTCCGGAGAAGTTCAAATCAATATCGGGTACCTTGTCCCCGTCAAAACCAAGGAAGGTCTCAAATGGAATATCCTGACCGTTCTTGCTCAGCTTGTGACCACACTCTGGACAGTCTTTATCCGGCATATCAAAGCCAGAACCATAGGAACCATCTGTGATGAACTCGCTGTATTGGCATTTGCCACAGACATAGTGGGGCGACAGAGGATTAACCTCGGTAATCCCAATCATGGTCGCGACAAAGCTGGATCCGACAGACCCCCGCGAACCTACCAGATAGCCCCGCTCGTTGGAGCGTTGCACCAGCATCTGCGAAGCCAGATAAATCACAGCAAAGCCATTCCCCAAGATGGAGGTCAGCTCTTTTTCAATTCGCAAGTCCACGATATCCGGTAGCGGATTGCCATAAATTTCAAAAGCCTTTTGATAGGTCAGCTCGGCAACTGTCTCCTCAGCCTTGTCAATGAAAGGCGTATAGAGATCGCCCTTGACTACCTCGACCGGCTCAAAGGTCTCCGCCAGCTGATTCGGATTGGTGATAACCAGCTTCTTAGCCAAATCCTCGCCCAAGAAGGCAAATTCGTCCAGCATCTCATTGGTGGTCCGGAAGTGAGCCTTAGGAAGCGGAGCCGGCTGGGCATTTTCACCGTGACCAATAGTCCGGTTAATCATGGCTCCCTGACCGAGACTCCGTACGATAATCTCACGATAGATTTCTTCTTCCGGCTCGATATAGTGGACGTTTCCCGTCGCAAGGACAGGCTTGCCCAAGCGATCTCCGACCTCAATCAGATTGCGAATAATGGTCTGCAGTTCTTCTTGGTCCTTGATCTGCTCCTTGGCAATCAGCGGCTCATAGATAGCCGGTGGCATGACCTCGATAAAGTCATAATACTTGGCTACTTCGACAGCCGCATCCACCCCCTGAGAGACAACGGCATCATAGACTTCGCCTTCTGAGCAGGCTGAGCCCAGAATCAAGCCTTCACGATGGGCATCCAGCACAGTCCGTGGAATCCGCGGGACACCTTCAAAATACTTGGTATTAGACAGACTGACTAACTTGAAAATATTTTTTAGTCCCGTCTGATTTTTCACGTAAATGGTCGCATGTTTGACACGTGCTTTCTTGTAGGAATTCTCATCGACCAGATCCGTATTCAAATCCTTGAGATTGGTCACACCATGCTTTTCAGCTACATCCTTGATAAAGATAAAGAGGAGGCGACCCGTCGCTTCCGCGTCGTAATTGGCCATGTGGTGGTGCTCTAAAGCAATCTGGAAACGCTTGGTCAAAGGCCCCAGACCATGACGCTTGTACTCTGGATAGAGATTGCGGGCAAATTCCAGCGTGTCAATGACCGGCTGGGTGATTTTCGGAAGGCCATGACGCTCATAATTGACATTCATAAAGCCCACGTCAAAGGTAGCATTATGGGCAACGAGGACGCTGTCCTTGCAAAATTCTTGAAATTCTTTGAGCACCTGCTCCAGGGGTTTGGCATTGCGGACATGCTCATCTGTAATCCCTGTCAAGTCCGTCGTAAAGGCCGACAGAGGATGGCCGGGATTGATAAACTCATCAAACTCAGCGATGATATTGCCCTTGTGCATCTTGCTGGCAGCAACCTGGATCAAGTCATTGTAGACCGCCGAAAGTCCTGTTGTTTCCACGTCAAAGACCACATAGGTCGCATCGCTCAGCTCCATGTCCACTTCATTGTAGACGATGGGCACCCGATCTTCTACAATATTGGCCTCCATACCGTAAATCAGCTGAATGCCAGCCTTCTTTGCAGCCTTGTAGCCATGGGGAAAGCTCTGCACATTGCCATGGTCAGTAATGGCGACAGCCTTGTGACCCCACTTAGCAGCCGTTGCAACGATTTCCTCTACTTCAGGTAGGGCGTCCATAGTAGACATATTGGTATGGGCGTGAAATTCAACCCGCTTCTGCCCCTCAGGCATGAGGTCCTTGCGCTCATAGTGGGTAACGGCCTGCACATCCTGCACATTCATCGTCAGGTCACGGGTGAAGTTGTTCATCTCCACATTTCCCCGCACGCGCAGCCAAGCGCCTTTCTTAATCATGTCAAACTTCTTGGCTTCTTCTTCATTTCATCCACTTCTGTAAGGAAAAGCTGGAAGTGTAGTCTGTCATCTTGAAATTAAGCAAGACCCGGCCAGTCCGAGTGACCTTCTGCTCCAGGTCAAAGACCATTCCCTCAAAGACCAGACGGTTTTCCTCAGTCTGAACTTCAATCATAGGGGTAATCTCTGCCTTATCCAGATTTGGTTTAGCGGCAGCTTTACGAGCTTGGAAGTCGTAGGCTGGCTTTTCCTCCGGCGGTGGTGCCATCTGCTGTAGGGATTCCATGGCTTTGAGCGCTTCTTCATTAGCCGCTTGGACAATCTTGTCATTCTCTGCTTGGAAATCCTCTACTTGCTGCTGGGTCAGCTCATCGCTGTGCTGCACCTGACAAGTCAGATGAGGAAAGCCATATTTAACCAGTTGCCGGCTGAGGTTGGGCAGGTGATTCTTACGAAAATGCTCCGTATCAATGGTTGAAGCCCCCTCAATCAGCAGCTTGTCCCCATTCAAATGCACCTGCAAATCCTGATAAAGACTCTTAAAACCATGACTAGCACAAGGTCCTTCCTCAAAGGCTAGCTGATAATAAGCCTGCAAAAGCACGTCTGATACCTGAGGAGCCTGACAATGAATTTCAAAAATAGCTTGATTGCCAGTCTTTGAAAACTCTTGAGCTAAGCGCTTCTGTAACTCCCGAAAAATCTCAATAGGCAGAATATCCACAAAAGAAAAATGGAACTCCCAGATCCGACTGACCTTATGGACCATAACTTTCTCAATTTCTGCATTCAAAAAGGCCTCTGAATTTCTCATTTCAAGGGGCATATCCAGCTGATCCATTAAAATTTCAAACTTGTTTGACATGACATTTCCTCGTACAGTAGTGACCTTATTTTACCATAAATCAGCACTTTTTTCGATAGAAAAAGCAACTAGTACAAGCCAGATTTTTCAAATCAACTTATGCAAATTCTGTCTCAAGACAGCTTATGTCAAAGCCTTCTGAATAGTAATGGCACTTTTATCACTTCAACAAACCCGCTCTTTTACCAGCTCCTCTGCACTAGACACCCAAACTTCAACTCTGTATATCGATCAAAATGTTCAATAATTTTTACGAAAAACGACTGATAAAACAATTAGAATAAAACGGATTGGCAGTTTTCCTTTAGCCATTCCTTGTGCATTAAGCAAAATCAAGTGCCCCACTATAAAAATCATCAAATCTCCAAAAAACTAAGTACTAAACCCACTTTTTCTACTGGTGTTAGAATATTGCCTAATCCTCTTTCACATTTATCATTACCTTCCAAGAAGAGTATCACTTGAAAAAAACTATATAATTCCATAGACTCGTTCCACTATCCATCTCTCTTACTATAGTATTTTCATACCCAATAAATAAAAGAAAACTGCCAGAAAAATGGCAGTTTACATTATTTAGTCAAAATAGACAATGTTTCAATTAAGTTATCCGCATGAACTTCAATCGTATCACCAGTAGCTTTGATTTTCACTTCTACGATACCTTCGGCTGCTTTTTTACCAACAGTCACACGGATTGGTAGACCAATCAAGTCGCTATCGCTAAACTTAACCCCTGCGCGTTCATTGCGATCGTCTACCAATACCTCATAGCCAGCCGCAACCAAGCTTTCTTCTAGTTTATTTGTCAAACTTTGACTTTCTTCATCCTTGACATTAACTGGAATCAAGTGAACATCAAACGGAGCCAACTCTTTAGGAAAATTAATTCCCCAAGTGTAGCGATACTCACCTTTAGGTGTCTTATTGACAAAGAGTCGAGCATGTTGCTCCATGACTGCTGAGAGTAAGCGACTCACACCGATACCATAGCATCCCATCACAAGGGGAACTGCTCGGCCATTTTCATCCAAGACTGTTGCATTCATGCTATCAGAATAGCGAGTCCCCAATTTAAAGATATGCCCAATCTCGATACCACGCGCAAACTGTAGAACACCTTTTCCGTCTGGAGAAATCTCTCCTTCACGAACTTCACGAATATCAACATACTCTGCTGTAAAGTCACGGCCAGGATTCACTCCAGTCAAGTGGTAACCATCTTCATTAGCTCCTGCAACAGCATTGGACAAGTCCTGAACCTTGCGATCAGCGATAACGGTCACATCGTTTGGTAGATTAACTGGACCAAGAGAACCAAAGCTTGCTCCTAGCAATTCTTGGACTTCCGCCTCTGTTGCAGCCTCAAAGAAATCAGCTCCCAAATGATTTTTTAATTTAACTTCATTCAGTTGATCATTCCCAACAAGCAAGGCAACAACAGGCTTTTCATCTGCAATGTAAACCAAGGTCTTGATGGTTTGCTCCTCAGAAACTTCCAGGAAGGCTGCAACTTCATCAATGCTCTTACAATTCGGCGTCTCAACACGCACAAGCTCACTTTCAGTCTCAACGCGGTTACTTGGTTTGTATTCATTCGTAGCCATTTCCAAGTTCGCTGCATAGCTAGATTCACTTGAATAAGCAATCGTATCTTCACCAGAAACCATCCAATTGCTTAATTCTGTTTTGATTGCTTCTAAGACATCTGCCGGAATCTCATCAATGCTTGCAACAGACTTATCTAAAACTAACCAGCGATTTAGGTCTGTTCGATCAGGAGTAATGGCCATAAATTCTTGACTGTCCTTACCGCCCATTGCTCCGCCATCTCCAATAATAGCTTTAAAATCAATCTCACTGCGTGTGAAGATGTTCTCGTAAGCAGTTTTGTACTCATCATAGGTCACATCTAAGCTATCATAGTTAGCATGGAAGCTATATCCATCCTTCATGATAAATTCACGTGTCCGTAAGAGACCATTGCGAGGGCGTTTCTCATCACGGTATTTAGATTGGATTTGATAAAGGTTAAGTGGTAACTGTTTGTAAGACTTAACTGAATCACGTACTAAGGCAGTGAAAGTTTCTTCATGGGTCGGACCTAAAATAAAGTCGGAACCTTCACGGTTTTTCAACTTAAAGAGGTCGTCTCCATAAGTTTCATAACGACCTGATTCACGCCAAAGATCTGCACTCAAAAGAGCAGGAGCTAGCATTTCCACTGCACCAATTTTTTCAAATTCCTGACGCATGATCTTCTTAGCTTTTTCAATAACACGATTGGCTAAAGGGAGGTAAGAATATACACCTGCCGAAATTTGTCGAACATAGCCTGCCCGCAAGAGTAGAGCATGACTGATCACCTGCGCATCGCTTGGCATCTCACGCAAAGTTGGGATTAACATTTTACTTTGTTTCATAAAAACTCCTTTAATCTTGTTTGGAAGCACTGAGCATTATCTAAACTTCACATCATGTAGCTTAATCAGAAGAATGTACGCATGATATCATTCCAAGTCACAGCAATCATAAGAATCACCATAATAGCAACACCTGCTAAGGTAACATAGGTCTCTGTTTCTCTCTTAAGGGGTTTCTGCGAATGGCCTCGAGAATATTGAGCACGATTTTCCCTCCATCAAGAGCTGGAATAGGAATCAAGTTGAAAATACCGATATTAATAGACAACAAGGCCAAAAGCCCAATAACCTGATTTAAACCAGCTTGCGCTGCTTGACTGCTGACACGGAAAATAGCAACTGGTCCACCTAGCTGGTTGAGACTTGGATGGAAAATCAAATTCTTTAACGCATTTAAAATCCGAAATGCCGCATCCCAAGCCATGGTAAGGCCTCCAGCCAACATAGATAGAAGATCTGATTTCATACCTGGTGTGACACCGAGCAAGTAACGGTCGCCTTCTTTTTGGGGCGTAACAGTTATCTCCTTCGTTTCATTGCCACTTTTAACCGTCAAATCAAGCTTCGGATTCTTTTGATTTTTCGTCTCCTTCTCCACAGCTCGTGTCAAATCATTCCAATTTGAGACTTCAGTTTGACCAACTTTAAGAATCTGATCATTATTTTGCACACCAGCTTGTGCTAAAACGCCATCTGATGTGACGCGAATATGATTACTAGCAAGATCTTGCACTCCACCTTGTAAAGCAATCAAGACCCAGAAAGCCACAATCCCTAAAATAAAATTATTCATAGGACCTGCAAAGTTAGTGATTAGACGACCCCAAATCGTAGCATTCTGATATTGCACATCTAACGGAGCGATGCGCACTTCGGTTCTGTCTGCTTCTACAACAGTTGCATCATGATCTACAGAGTAGGTCTTGCTTTCTTCTAAGACCAAACCAGTGATTTCTAGTTTGTCTTCAAAATCAAAGCTAATTACGTTCATTGGCAGAGCTGTCTGATCGATTTTCTTACCAGACAAATTGATACGTACAACTTTTCCTTCTTCGTTAAGCGTCAAGCTAACAGGAGTCCCTGTTTTAATTTCTGTTGCATCATCACTCCAACCAGCCATACGAACATATCCTCCCAAAGGAAGAATCCGAATTGTATACGCCGTGCCGTCTTTGCCAATATGTGCAAAGATTTTAGGTCCCATTCCAATGGCAAATTCTCGAACGAGAATACCAGACCTTTTCGCAAAATAGAAATGTCCAAATTCATGAACGACAACAATTATACCAAAGACAATGATAAAGGTAATAATTCCCATGATTCCCATATTGTTCTGATACGCATCCCTTTCTAAATTCTAGCTATAAATAAATCAAAGAGGCTGGAATAAACCTCCTGTTCTCTTTGATCATTTTTAACGATTTCACTTTACTAAGTCAAGATGGTTAGAATAGTCCTAATACTCGCATCAAAGGAAAAACAAACAATAGACTATCAAATCGATCCAAAACACCGCCATGCCCTGGAATGAACTTCCCAGAATCTTTGACTCCATAGTGACGCTTTATTGCGCTTTCCACCAAATCACCAAATTGACCTGCCAAGCTAAAGAAAATTGAGTAAATAACTAACAACCACTGATTGTGCGGAGCAGCAACCCCAGCATCAAATAAGACGAAAATAGATGTGACTAGCATAGCGGATAAAACCCCTCCAAGAGCACCTTCAATGGTCTTGTTAGGTGAGATAGTCGGTGCTAGTTTACGAGTGCCAAAGCGTCGTCCAGCAAGATAGGCACCACTATCCGTAGCCCAAACAATAAAGAGAGCCAAGAGCACCTTATCCAAACCAGCGATCCGCGCATCCAATAAAGCATTGAATCCAGAGCCAACATAAAAGCTCACCGCGATAGGATACACCACATCATCAAAAGTATAGGTTTTTCCAAAAACTGTAGAACCCAACAGTAAAAAAACAACTAAAGTATAGGCAACCACATTGCCATCAATTGGCAAGAAAGTAAAATAATACTCAATTGGAACAGCCAAGACAAAAGCTGCCAGCATAGCCAGCATTCCTTCTAGCGTAGCAGTAGCCAAGCCTTTCATTCGGAGCAACTCATGCACAGCTAACATAGCTAAGAGGCCAACTCCTATTTGAAAAACAACTCCTCCTAATACAACTAGTGGAAGGAAAATCGCAAGCGCAACTCCCGCAAAAATCAATCTCGTTTGTAATTCCTTATCCATAAACTCTCCTAAACACCACCGAAGCGTCTCTGACGTTTGCTATATTCTTCGATAGCTTCTTTTAATGATTTTTCATCAAAATCCGGCCATAATGTCTTGGTGAAATACAGTTCACTATATGCACTTTGCCAAGGCAAAAAATTACTAAGCCGCAATTCCCCACTCGTCCGGATGATCAAATCTGGATCTCTCAAAACACGAGGCAATGTACTCGTTTGAAGATAATCTCCTATCATCTCCTCGTTAATATCACCTGGATTAAATTTTGCATCCAATACTTCTTGAGCAATATTTCGAATAGCTTGGGTTAACTCTGCACGGCCTCCATAATTGAGAGCAAAGTTCAAAATCAATCCTGTATTGAGCTTGGTCAATTCTTCTGCTTTAAGCAAAGCTTGATAGGTCTCTCTTGGCAATCTTGCCACGTCACCAATCATTTGAATTTTTACATTATTTTTATGTAGCTCGGGCACGTAGCGATCGTAAAATTCAACCGGTAAATTCATAATAAACTTGACTTCTTTTTCCGGTCTCGCCCAATTTTCTGTCGAAAAGGCATAAACCGTTAAAACCTGCACGCCCATTTCTTTAGCAGCAATGGTAACCTCTTGTAAAGCTTCCATACCAGCCTTATGCCCAAAGACACGTGGTTGCATCCGTTTCTTAGCCCATCGACCATTCCCATCCATAATGATCCCAATATGCTTAGGTACCTGTAGAGGAATGTTTATTTTTTCTTTTTTCTTAAAGTGAAACATAGCTTTATCCTAAAATTTAATCATTTTATTATACCATAAATCTTGTAAAAGTGTGAGTTTGGTACGTTTTGAGCTCAAATTATCTGTTCTATCATCAATCCATTTTCTTTTGAGCATTACGTCGTGAATTGTAGATAAAGCAATAAAAGTAAGATAAATGCCATAACTAGTCCAGAATAGACTACTTGTATTATTTTCACAAGATTTGGCGATCTTTTTTTATTTGTTTCATTACTTGGATCGTTCATTCTACTAGTTTTCCACACTATGTTATGAGACTTTCCAATAAATTGTTAAATATAAATTTAAAAATTCACTTTATTTTTTCATAGAATCACGAATAGTCTATTTGAGAGAATAAAAATACACTCATCTAATTTCTATTTTTCGGAACGCTTATTCTACTATTAGCATATATTGTGAGATTACTCTATGAAAAGCTATTTACAACAAATCACCTATGCCAGCCTGACTTGGCTGTTAGCTTTCATTACAGATTCTGGGATTGAACTATTTCAGATTTACAATGATACACGAACAACTCTAATGGGACTACAAATCCAAAACATTGATACAAAAGAAACAGTGACTAATTTCTTTTCCCTGACCCCACGTTTCTACTTCATTTATCTTGCCGTCGTATTTGTCTGGCTAAGTATTTATTCACTTAATAGAAAATATAGAGTTCATGCATAATGTGGTTTTACTATTTTTAACTTTGACTTAGGAATAACAGTACTTTGTTCCATCTGTTCAATTTGAAAATATTCACATAATCTCTTGATTGCTTTCTCTATAGCCCTATTCCTATTACTAGGCTTCGTTCTACCAGGGGAATCTATTGTTAGAGTTACTTCTTCATTTTGTCTCAAACTTATTTGCCAAACGCTTTTATAAACAAAAAGAATCTGAGGATTTCCCTCTGATTCTTTCGTCCTATTCTTCAATAGCTGATTCTTCAGATGTTTCTGCTTCTGCTTGAGGCAAAACAGTCTTGATAGCTGTCAATTCAAACGTCAAATAAACGCCATCAACATCCAAAACAACCGTACGTTTGTCTGTATCGACTTCATCAACTTTTCCGTACAAGCCACCAATCGTGATTACTTCGTAACCTTTTTGAAGTTTGTTCAAGCTCTCCATCCGTTTTTGCGCTTGTTTCTTTTGCGTGCGGTTCATGTAGAAAATCAATCCTGCCATAACCACAAACATGATAATCATTTGGATTCCCATAGTTGTCTCCTTTTATTTTTGTGTCTTCATCACTATATCAAATTTTTGGTATTTTTACAAGAGAGGACAGCCATTTCTGGCCAAAATCAAAAGAAGTAAAGCACAATACTTCGCTTTACTTCCATATCTTCTGATCAATATTTTGCTTAGTAAGTTATCTATTTTCTGGCATTTCCTCTATAACAAGTTCGCCATCTTTGATATCTGCCAACAAATGCTTAGCATCTAAATGATCCAAGTGGAAATCAGTCACCTTGTCACGGATTTGTTGCTCGATAACTCTACGGAGTGGACGAACACCCATCACTTGGTCATAACCAGCATCGCGCAGGAATTCCTTCGCTGCATCAGACACAGCCAGATCGATTTCTTTCTTGCTCAAGGTTTTATTCACTTCGATTAACATTAGATCCACAATTTCAATCAGATCTTCCTTCTTGAGATGAGAGAACTCAATCACTTCATTGAAACGATTGAGAAATTCTGGACGGAAATGAGCTTTGAGTCGATCCATCAAATCAGGTTTTTCCGCATCTTCTTCCAGACCTGCTTCATAGCCGAATCCTGCATTGGAAGTCGCAATGATAACTGTGTTCTTGAAGTTGACAGTATTACCTTGACCATCTGTCAAACGACCGTCATCCAGAACTTGAAGGAGAAGGGTAATCACTTGTGGATCCGCCTTTTCAATCTCATCCAAGAGAATGATAGAGTATGGATTGCGACGAACACGCTCGGTCAGGGTGTTGTTGTTGTCATCATAACCTACATAGCCCGCAGTCGTACCAATCAGCTTAGAAACGGCAGTTCGATCAGAGTACTCGGACATATCTAGACGGATAATCGCTTCCTTGGTACCGAACATATCCAGAGCCAGTTGCTTAGCCAACTCAGTCTTTCCAACACCTGTTGGACCAACAAAGAGGAAGCTTCCGATTGGACGGTTTCCTTCATCAAAGCCAGCTCGATTGCGTCGAATAGCTCTTGCTACAGCTTCAACAGCTTTATTTGGCCGATGACTTTTGCTTTGAGGCGGTCATTCATACCTTTGAGACGCTCAATATCCGTAGCTCCCATTTGAGATACTGGCACTCCTGTCATTCGCTCAACAGACTCTGCTACATCGTTGACTGTTGCCGTTACTTTCATATCTTCAGTATGGTTCTGCATTTTCTTTTCAAGCTCTTCGATACGAATCTTGGTATTTAGAGCTGCTTCGAAATCTTCTTTTTCTACGGCTGCTTCCTGCTTAGCCTTTTGCTCTTCGATTTCGCGTTCAACCGCATGAACATCAGTCACTGGATGCTGAGCTGCCAAGTGAGCCGCAGTCACGTCAACCAAGTCAATCGCCTTATCAGGCAGACTTCGTTGTGGAATATACTGAACAGAGTAATCCACAGCCGCTTTCAGCACTTCATCTGGCAGGATGACATTGTGGTGCTTTTCATACAGGTCCCGAATGCCTCGAAGGATCTGATAGGTATCTTCGGCAGACGGCGCGTTGACCTTGACTTCATTGAAACGACGGGCCAGAGCTGCATTTTTGAGAATAGTATTACGGTACTCGTCTTGAGTAGTAGCCCCGATAACGGTCAACTCACCACGAGAAAGCGCAGGTTTGAGAATATCCGCTAATCCCTTGGAACCACTGTCTCCACCAGTAGATCCTGCTCCTAGGATTTGATGGATTTCATCAAAGAAAAGGATAATGTTGCCTGCTTCCTTGACTTCATTGACCAAGTTTTGGATATTTTCTTCAAAGCTACCACGATACTGAGTCCCAGCTTCCAGACCAGAAATATCAACAGAGATAATTTCTTTGTTCTTGATAGCTGCTGGTACATCACCATTGACGATAGCTTGAGCCAATCCTTCTACGACAGCTGTCTTACCAACTCCGGCATCTCCGACCAATACCGGATTATTCTTAGTCCGACGAGAAAGGATTTCAGCTGTTTCTTGGATTTCTTTATTGCGCCCAATGACTGGATCTAGCTTGCCATCACGTGCTTCTTGGGTCAGATTGCGACCTAGTTTAGCTAGGATGCCATCCTGCTTAGGTGCATGACCACTAGCCTGCAAATCCTGTTCACTCGTTCCTTGACCAGACAGTTGACCTGTAGCTCGGTAATGTGCAAACTCTTCTGGTGTCACTTCTCGGCCGTTAATTAGGTAGCGACGGCTTTCACTATTATAACCACGCATCCCTCCCATTAATTGATTAAATAAGTCATCCATATTATTAAAATTATTGTAATTATTATTCATATTCATACCTCTTCATTTTCAAGAATTGCAAACGAATTTTTTTGATTTACTTTTTCGTTTACATTTGTAATTGTATCATGGTACAAAAGAGATGTCAATAAAAATATGCTCAAATTTTTTCAAAAAAATTTACAGATGTAATCGATTTTCTGTTTTAGATATTTTTATACAACTATTAGCATCTTCTTTACCAATTAAAAAGGCCTGTAATCATAAGATACACAGGCCCTTTTTTATATCATTTTTATTTCTAGAACAACTCTTTATAGAAAGCGATGGTTTCTTCTAAAGTAGGCATGAATGGGTTGCCCGGCGCGCAGGCATCAATCAAGGCATTCTTAGATAGGTAATCAAAGTCAAAGTCTTTTTCTTCGATACCAAGTTCAGTGAGTTTCTTCGGAATGCCAACTGTTTCTGATAATTTTTCTATTTCAGAAATAGCATAAGCTGCGCATTCTTCATCTGTCTTACCTTCAATTTGTAGTCCCAAAGCCTTGGCAACGTTACGGAAAGCTTCTGGTACTCGTTTGGCATTCTCACGCTCGACAACCGGCAAAAGCATCGCACAGCAAACTCCGTGTGGCAATTTATAAACCGCACCAAGTTGGTGAGCCATTGAGTGAACATAACCTAGTCCAGCATTATTAAAGGACATACCGCCTAAGAAAATAGCATTGACCATGCCTTCACGTGCTTCAATATCATGTCCATTCGCAACTGCACGAGGTAGATATTCCTTAATAAGTTCGATCGCACCGATGGATAGTTTTTTAGTGACACCATATGCTCCAGGCGTTACCAAAGCCTCAACAGCATGGGTAAGAGCATCCATACCTGTTGCTGCTGTAAGAGCAGCAGGTTTTGAAACCATAAGTTCTGGATCGTTCACAGATATCAACGCTAAGCTATTTTTATCCACCATTACCATCTTAACCTTGCGCTCTTCATCCGTGATAACATAGTTGATTGTGATTTCAGCTGAAGTTCCCGCTGTGGTGTTAATTGCTACTACTGGTAAGCCTTTCTTCGCAGACTTATGCAAACCTTCATAATCCTGTGGCTTACCGCCATTTGTTGCGATAACAGAGATACAGCTAGCGGCGTCTTGTGGTGACCCGCCTCCAACACTAATAATAAAGTCACAGTTATTTTCTTTTTAGTGCTGTCACACCATCCATAACATTTTTTTACAAGTTGGATTTGGTTCTACATCACTAAAGATCACATAATCAATTCCTTCTGCTTCTAGAGGTGCTGTGACTTGTGGCAAAATATCACTGCCTTCAATAAATTTATCCGTTACTAACAAGGCTTTGCTATAGCCTAATTCCTTAACATAAGGACCTACTTCCTTCACTACGCCTTTTCCAATAAGGTTGACTGAGGGTACATAAAATGTTGACATAGATTTTCTCCTTTTTATATTGTTAATATAATAATACTACTATTCTATTCCCTTTGCAACAATTTTGTGATTTTTTTAACAAGAATATTTATAAAAAAATACTAACCTTCCAAAATAAGATAAGGAGCAAGGCGCTCCTTTTCAGAAGCAACCTCGTTCTTTTTCTTATCTGTTTTACGTGTTATCTTTCATTTGTAATCACGCCTTTTTTCAAAATAATATTGCCATATAGAGCTTCTTCACCTGTCTGAATGATCAAATAAGCTTTCTCTGCTTGTTCATAGAAAGCAAAGCGCTCAAATTCTTTAATGACAACGCCAGATTGGTGTTTGTCCAATAAAGTCTTGTAGTCATCCCAAATAACTGGTATAGTCGGATCTCCCGGTACTACCTGCATCAGACCCGCTTGGTAATCACTATAAGTGTCCAAAGGCAACAGAGTTAGTATAGCATCTAGTATAGCTGGAACTCCATGACCATCACAACGAACTACGCGTTGACCAATCCGATGAGCAGGGAAGTTCGCATCAGCAATGACTACTTCATCTCCGTGCCCCATCTCCATTAGATACTTGACTAATTCTGGACTTAATATAGTTGGAATATGCTTTAACATCTAGCTTTCTACTTTCTATTTTCTTTAAATATCCGATATGATTGAGCCAGTTCAGACTTTTCTTGTGCCTGATATTGCTTCGTTCTTTCTGATGCTTGGATAATGCTTTGCGCCGCTTTTTTATCAGGAATTTCACCCATAGCTAGTAATTGTGCCAAGACATTTCCCAAAGCACTGGCCTCAATCGGACCTGTTACAACAGGTCTCTGGCTTACATCGGCCGTCAACTGGCAGAGCAATTCGTTTTGAATGCCACCTCCGACCATATGAATTTGTTTGATTGTTTGTCCAGTTAAAGCTTCAATCTGTTCCACTGTTTGACGGTAAGCAAAAGCAAGACTTTCCAAGACTACTCGAACCACTTCACCTTTTGTCTGAGGTACTGGTTGATTTGTCATATGGCACCGTTCTTTAATTTTTGCCTCCATATCTCCTGGCGCTGCAAAAATAGCGTCATTTGGATTGATCCAGGAGTGATTATTTGTCACTTCCCTTGCCAAGTTTACCATTTCAGCAAAACTGATGTCCTCACCTTGCAAGTGCCAGTCACGTTGTAATTCCTGAATAATCCAGAGACCTGTCGTATTTTTTAAGATCCGATAACGTCCGTCAAAACAGCCTTCATTCGTCAGACCAGCCTCCAAAGCAGTGCGACTCGTTACATGAGCCTGTGATTCTAAGCCAACTAAAGACCAAGTACCACATGAGATAAAGCTGTCGGATCTTCACTCGCATATGGAATAGCCAAAACAGCGGCCGCAGTGTCGTGGCCCGCCCCTGAAATAACATCGAAAGGCTCAATTTTCAATTCTTGAGTAATTCGTGGAGAAAGCATTCTGAGTACTTGTCCAGCCTTGGTCACTTGACCAAACCATTTTTTCGGAATTTCCAACGCCTCAAAGACATGATCTGACCAATCCTGAGTATCAATATTGAGTAAGCCACTACTACTAGCAATGGTATACTCACTAGATAAGACACCTGACAAGAGATAATTAATCAAATCAGGCATAAATAGGATACGCTCAGCAATTTCAGCTAGATGGGGTTTTTCTTGCAAATCCGCATATATCTGTAGCACTGTATTGATAGTTGCCGGCTGAACACCTGTCTCTTTGAAAAGCGCTTCTTTACTGATTTTTTGGTAAAAAGCATCTTCATACTGACCCATACGATTGTCACGATAACAATGTGGTTGGTAGAGCAAATCCCCATTTTGATCTAAATAAGCATAGTCCACTCCCCATGTATCAACCGATATGGATCGAATCGGAAGCCCGTCTGCAGAAGCTTTCTTAATACCTACTTTGATTTCTCCAAACAAATGCAGAATATTCCAATAGAGACCATCGTTGACGTTCACCGGCTCATTTTTGAACCGATGAACCTCAGATAGCTCGATACGATGGCCATTGTAGATTGCTTGCATGACACGACCGGAACTAGCACCTAGGTCAATGGCCAGTAATTTCATCAATGTCATTCTCATCTCCTCCAATACGCCAATCTTTGTCAGCGATTTTGATTATTTGTAAAGCAATGGTTTAATTTCGTCAGAATCAATATTTTTAGCATCATACCATTTAGATCCTGTGTCAACATCTTTGACTTCTTTTCCTTGGGCAGCTTCAATAGCCAATTTCACAGCTTGATAGCCGATTTGGATTGGATCTTGAGTGACAGAACCTACGAAGATACCATTACGGATTGCGTCTTGTTGCAAGGCACCTGAGTCAAATCCAACAGCCAAAATCTTGTCTGCACCTAATTTAGACTCTTTAAAGCTACCATTTGCATTGATAATAGCTTTTGCAGCAAATTCATTTGATCCGTAGATTGCAATGGTATCTGCTTTTTCAAGCACGGTAGATGCTTCTGTTTTACCAGCAGCATCGTCTACTTGAGCTGGCACGCGCACTTCAATGATTGCTTTAGCATCTGATTCAGAAACTTTGTTTTTGAATTTATCGTGTCCGATAACGGCCGTTTTAATACCTTTCTTCTCAAGCAATTCAACCATCTTGTCAATAAATCCTGATGTCCGTTGAGTAATAGATAGTGAATTAGCTTCTTGTGAAACAACACCGATGCGGACTGGTTTGTCACCTAATTTCTTTTCAAGAAGTGGGAATAGATGTTCTGCTGCGTTAGCACCAGCAGCATGGTTATCTGTAGAAGCGGTCGCCTTAATCGCTCCGTCAGGCGCACCTGGCACCCCAGAGTCAAAACCAATCAACGGGATATTCTTAGATTGTGCCTGCTTAATTGCGTCTAGCTCTGCTTCTGTATCAAGGGCAGCAAGTGCAATAGCGTTTGGATTTTTATTAATGGCATTATTTAATTGCTCTAACTGTTCTGCAATAGCTGTTTCATTTTGTGGACCAACAAAAGTAATCTTGGCACCTAGTTCGCTAGCCGCTTTTTCAGCACCCTTATTTACAGCTTTCCAAAAATCGTGTTGGAAACCTTTAGCGATAACTTCTACCTTATAATCACCACTCTTGCCTTCAGTAGATTTACTGTCCTTCTTAGAAGAGGAACAAGCAGCTAATCCTAGCGCAGCAACAGCAACAAGTGCAGCAGTAGCAAACTTAAATGATTTTTTCATGATAAATGCTCCTATATATTCTTATCTACTCATAAATATCAGATATGAGGAATGATTTCACTTTTTCTTATTCTTGCGAATGAGAATATCAGAGTAAACAGCGACGATAACAACGAAACCAGTGATAAAGAGTTGATAGTGAGGCTGTAGATCGATATAAGGCAAACCAATTTTCAGGACAGACATAATGAATACCCCAATAATCGTACCAATGACAGATCCAACACCACCAGCTAGAGAAGTTCCCCCTACTACAACACCGGCAATCGCATCAAGTTCCATACCGTTACCTGTACCTGGCAAAATAGTAGAGTAAGTTGCGGCGTAGGCAATAGCCGCAAGACCAGCTGCTAAGCCACCGATGACATACGCCATCCCTTCCCATTTGACAACATTAACCCCCGACAAACGAGTTGCTTCTTTATTGGACCCAATTGCGAAGATATAACGTCCAATTTTTGTTTTATTTAATACCACCGCAGCAATAATGGCCACAACTACCAGTACAATCAAACCTGTCGGGAAATTATCTTGAGTACGAAATAAATCCTTATACCAACCTTCGCCTGTTCCGCGAAGAGGGAAGGTAACACTTTGCACGTTTGAAACAATAGAGCTCAAACCACGCGAAATCATCATCGTACCCAGTGTCGCAATAAATGGTGGTAAACCAAATTTTTGCGACCATGATTCCATTGAGTAAAACCAAATAAACCTCCAATCACTAAAATTGCCAATAAAGATAACCACAATGGCCAGCCCATCTTAGTATGAAGGACGCCCCCGATAATAGCCGAGCACATCATAACTGTACCGATGGAAAGATCGATACCGCCTGTAATGATGACAAACGTAACACCGATTGCTAGAAAGCCAATGTAGTATGACGCATCTAAAAATACTGACCGCCGTATCAAACGAACGAAACGATTCGCTGGAGATAGCAAAGAAGGCAAAGATCACCACCAAGGCAATCAAGGCAATCAGCTTTTGTAAACCAACTGTTTTTTCCAATTTCATCCATAAGGATTGTTTCTCTTCCATAAGTAAACACCTCTGTTTTCACTTCTAACGGTCAGTCGCTAGCGCCAAGATTCTCTCTTGCGTTGCTTGGCTAATATCCAGCTCGCCCGTTTTTCTACCTTCACACATAACGACGATTCGGTCACTCATCCTCAAGATTTCGGTCAATTCAGATGAAATCATGATAATGGATTTCCCTTGAGCGACTAATTCATTCATCAGTGTATAGATTTCACTTTTAGCACCAACGTCAATACCACGTGTTGGCTCATCAAAAATCAAAATATCACTATTTTGTTCCAACCATTTGGCAATGACCACCTTTTGTTGATTTCCTCCTGAGAGGTTGCGGACCAACTGTTTGGATGATGGTGTCTTGGTTCTTAAAGATTGAACGAATTGATCACTAACCTTAACAATCGCACCATCATCAATCAAGCCTCCCTTGATATACTTATCAAGATTGGTCATGACTGTATTGTTTGCAATGGTCATATCTACGATACAGCCAAAACGCTTGCGGTCTTCAGATAAGTAACCAATCCCTTCTCGGATAGCATCTTGCGGAGAATGAATGGTTACTTCTTTGCCATTTACAAATATGGAACCGCTTTCTTTTTTGTCCGCACCAAACAGCAAACGGGCAACTTCTGTTCGACCAGCTCCCATCAATCCTGAGAAGCCTAAAATTTCACCCTTGTGAAGCTTAAAGCTCACATCTTTAACAGCTGTACCAGCGCAAAGATTCTTCACCTCCAGTACGACCGGAGCATCTTCTGCCACTGTTGAAGCAGCCTTAGGATCTTCATAAATTGCTCTTCCAACCATCATGGATATAATCTCATCTTTAGTCGTGTCTTTTGTATTGACAGTACCGACATATTCGCCATCCCGCATGACAGTCACACGATCCGTAATTCGAGCAATCTCATCCATCCGGTGAGAAATATAGATAATTCCAACACCTTTTGAACGTAGATCATCAATAATAACAAACAGTTCATTGATTTCAGATTCAGTAAGAGCCGCCGTTGGTTCATCAAACACAATCACCTTAGCATCCATTGACAGAGCCTTAGCAATTTCGACCATTTGCTGTTTCCCTACTGTTAGATTTCCTACTTTTTCAGTTGGATTAATATCTAGTTTTAAAAGATTAAATAATTCTTTTGCTTTCTTAATACTAGAGGCGTCGTTAATAAAGAAGCTACTTTGAACTTCCTCACGTCCAATAAAAATATTTTGAGCCACTGTTAAGTGATTCATCATATTTAATTCTTGGTGAACGATAACGATGCCTGCATCCATTGCTTCCTTGGGCTTAGAGTATACCACCTCTTGTTGATTGTAATGAATGGTACCTTCATTTGCATCATAGATACCGGTCAAGACTTTCATCAAAGTGGATTTACCAGCCCCATTTTCACCCATCAGAGCATGTACTTCGCCAGCCCTCAGGTCAAAATCTACTCCTTTTAAGGCTTTGACCGGACCAAAGCTTTTCACAATACCCTTCATTTCTAGTATGACTGGATGATCCATGCTATTCACCTACCTGTTCCAGTTTGCAATTCTTGCTTTTAAATCTTCGATTTCTTTTATTTGATAGAGAAAGACGGTAGCTAATTCGAGTAGTAAGTGACAGTTCATAAAATGATCTTGGGCATGTACCGCAAGTAAGCTGGGGGGAGCTGTCTCACCCCTCAACTCTGCTTGGATGAGGCTTGTTTGTATATTATGAGCCTCAACACTGATCTTTCTCGCCTGATCAATCTTTCCTTCTGCCAGATCTATCTGACCTGACTGGGCTAGCTCTATGCTTTGCATCACTTGCCCTGTTACTTTGCTACTCTTGACAATCAGCTGCATCAACTCCTGATTCGAGTTTTTGTTTCGTTCTGCCATAAGCTTAGCTCATCAGCTTTTCTGCTTGACGGAGTATTTCTTCGCCTTTCATCAACTCAAAATCTTCATCACTAATGACTGCAACAGGTACATGTAGACTGGCTTTAGCTTTTTCTTCTAGATACGCTAATTGCGGGCTCAGTAATAAGACATCAATATTCTTTAAATTATTTATCCCCGTGATACCAATAGAATAAAAGGAATAATCTAATTGATCACGGTGAATCACTTCATTGATTCGTTCGACCAACATACTTGTTGTCAAGCCTCCTACACAGGCTAGAATAATTGTCTTGGTCATTTTAACCTACTCTCTTTCTATTAGGTAACATGCATACCTATCAGCACACAGATACCTAAAGTTCTTATTTATGAACGGGACCTAATAATTGGCAAGCACGATAGTCCGCTGATTCCAAATCTTCTGTACCAAACAGAGACCAATTCTTCGGACGGAAGATGTCTTCCTCTGGCACATTATGCATATTAACTGGGATACGAAGCATTGAAGCTAATGTAATCAAATCAGCACCGATATGGCCATAAGTGATTGCACCATGGTTTGCTCCCCAATTGTTCATGACATCATAGACAGACTTGAAAGCACCTTTCCTGTCAAACGCGGTGCAAACCAAGTTGTTGGCCAGCCGGGATCTGTCCGATTATCCAAGGTATGATGTACTTCCTCTGGTAGTTCTAAAGTATAGCCTTCAGCGATTTGCAAGACCGGACCCACACCTTTGAGGATGTTCAAACGCACCATAGTCACTGGCATATCCCCCTTAGTCAGGAAGCGAGTTGAGAAACCGCCACCACGGAAGTATTCGCGATTAGCTGGTGGGAAGTCTGTATGTTCAAGCATTGCATCCACTTCACTTTGTTCCAATTCCCAGAATGGCTTGATGACTGGCTTGCCATCTCGACTAGCTTGACCCGTTCCGTCCAAGGTACAAGAGCCAGAATTAATCAAGTGCAGGAAGCCCGCAGCTGCTTTTCCTTCCAATTGATGCCCTGTCACACGTTCTACCGCTTCTGGACTCCAATAAGTCCGTACATCTGCGAAGATTTGCGGTGTGTTTGTCAAGAGATAGTTAAAGAGCATAGACACACCATTGAGCGAGTCATTTTCTGTTGCAAAGACATAAGGCTTACGGATGCCGTTCCAGTCAAACTGAGTATTGAGGAAGGTTTCCATGAAATCTCCATTCGGGAAGTGGTCAGTCCATTGACGCTGACCTTGGAAGCCAGCAACTAAGGCATGATGCCCAACCGCTTCTTCCTCAAAGCCAAGCTCAGCCAAGCGAGGATTGCCTTGCATGAGGTCACGCCCAATCATGAACATCTTAACCACAAATTCCCATTGTTTTGCTTTCTTCTGGAGAAAGAATCAAGTCTTCACGGTTACGATCGACACCTTCTTTGATGTGCTCCTTGACCCAAACCATGGCCCGTTCAAATTCTTCGTGATCATAAATGCCTCGGTCAATCCGACGAGTAAACTCAGTCATATCAACAGATTCATTACGCATACCTAAGTATTCTTGGAAGAAGTCTGGATTAACAATGGAGCCACCGATTCCCATAGAAACACTACCCATGGATAGATAAGCTGTATCTCGCATCAGTCCTGTTGCTAAAGCTGCGCGGCTATAACGAAGAATCTTTTCTTTTACATCTTCTGGAATTTCAGTGTCGCTAGCTTCCTGAACATCCTTGCCATAAATACCAAAAGCTGGAATTCCTTTTTGTGCATGAGAAGCTAGTACTGCAGCTAGATAAACAGCTCCTGGACGCTCTGTCCCATTAAAGCCCCAAATCGCATGTGGAATATCTGGAGACATATCCATAGTCTCACTACCATAGCACCAGCATGGTGTAACTGTGATAGTCGCGCAGACATTTGATTTTTTGAATAATTCATGTGATGCAGCCGCCTCAGGTACACGTCCAATAGTAGATGGCGAAATCACACATTCAACAGGCTGACCGTCAGGATATTTCAAAGTTGAGCTAATCAAGTCGGCAACACTCTTAGCCATATTCATGGTTTGTACTTCTAGTGATTCCCGAACACCTTGGCGACGTCCATCAATGGTTGGACGAATCCCAATACGTGGATGTTGAGTCATAATCATTTCCTCCGATTTTTATTCCTTGATAGTGCCGTCACCATTGTATTTTCGATAGCCTGGATGACGACCGGTAACCTTATAATTTTCTCTCATAGCAAACAAACGTTCCAAAGTCTGACGATCAATTTCTTGTTCTTCCACGCCTTTTGTAGAGAGAAGCATCCGTGCATGGAAGGTCGTTTTGGCCACCAGCTCCAAAGTTTCCATGCGATAGTAGGCTGTGATGACATCGCTTCCTACCGTCAAAGCTCCATGATTCTCAAGTAGCATGACATCATGGTCTGGCAGATAAGGAGTAATAGCATCTGGCACTTCCATGGTAGATGGTACACCAAATGGTGTAATTGGAATGGCACCTACCACGATTGCACTCTCAATCAAAGAATAAGTGTCGAGAGGAATATGAGCTAGTGCAAAGCTTGTCGCAATCGGTGGATGTGCATGTACAACCGCTTTTACATCGTCACGCTCTTCATAGCAACGGATATGCATCTTAATCTCACTGGAGGGGCGATAGCCTTCCTGTGCTTCGAGGATTTCTCCTTTCAAATTAAGTTTAACGAGTTTTTCAGGTGTGATAAAACTCTTACTGATACCAGTTGGCGTTGCAATAATGGTATCTTGATCTAGACGTACTGAGACATTACCGTCGTTAGCGGCTACCCAGCCTAATTGCCACATTTTGTGACATACATCGCATATTTGTTCGCGGATTATTTCTTCTTGATGATCCATAATCTCACTCCTTTCTGAAGTTATTATATTGTATTTGCAAGCGGTTACAATATAATGGTTATTAATTGATAAATAGCCAACTTTTATATAACAATCTATCCAAAATTGTTCAAAATCGTTCAATTTGATGGTTATTATATTGATTATTTATTCAGCAACATGTTATAATGTAGTCATAAATGTTCATCTTTGTTCAATAGTGGAGGTCGCTATGGTTTCTTTAGAACGAATGAGCCGAATTATGGAAGTCCTCAGTAAACGTAAGATTATTTCAACTGCTCAGCTTGAAGCACTTTTATACTGTTCTACATCAACACTGAGGCGAGACTTGATTGAGCTAGAACGAGAAGGCAAGATTGTTCGTTCTCACGGTGAAGTCATGTTGGTTACGGCAAATAATGTTGAATATATCTATTCAGCTCGAGCCCGTGAAGAAGAGAAAGGCAAGCAGCAGATTGCAGAGATAGCCTCTACCTTCATTACACACAATCAGTCGATCTTCATCGATAGCTCTACTACTGCAGCCATGTTGATTCCCCACCTAGCTCCTTTTAAGAACCTCCGTATCATCACCAATGGGATAGAAGCTGCTCGGCAGCTAAATAATTTTGAAAATGTCACACTATTTCTATCTGGAGGCCACATTGGTTGCGGTACTAACTCAGCTTTAGGAGACTTTGCAGCTAATTTCATCAACAATTTTCACGCTGATCTTCTTTTTTTCAGTTGCCGTGGACTTGACCGCTATGCAACTTATGAAGCCAACCACAACCAAGCTCATATCAAACGGGAAATGATCGCTAACTGCGACAAGGCTATTTTACTGGCTGATCACTCCAAATTTAATACCAGTCACTATTTTAAACTTTCCAACTATTCAGCATTAGATTGCATTATCACAGACCAACCACCTGTCGAATCTTTCCAAAATGCTGTTAGTGGCCAATGTGAAATCCTTTGGTAATTAACTATTTTCATAATAAAAACTCTGAAAAATATCGACACGAAAATGCTTTTCAGAGTTTTATTTTTCATAAAAGAAGAGGTAATACCGCATTACTTACATAGTTGAGAGAAGCCACCTTCATTCTAGTGAGAGTGAGACAGAAATCGGTAATTCGCTAGAATTCGATTTCGTCGTCCCACCTCCGCACAGTTGAGTAGGGCTGTAAAAGCTGATGAAATCAGCGTAGTAGAGCCCACTCAACCACTGCGTCTTGCTCGATAATCCAAAGACAATTGAGAGGCTAGGACTTTTGTCCCAAACTCTTTTTTGTTACAACAAAAGTTACTTATGCATCAAACAGTTTAACAATCGTAAAAATACCCCCACATAATAAAAAAGACAGATGCTTAACAAAGCATCTGCCCTATACACTATTAAATTAACTTTTAAGCTTTTAATTCAATTACAGCATCACCTTTAGCCACTGTTTTTTCTGCTACTGGAGTAACAGAAGCGTAGTCAGCTGTATTTGTAACGATGACCATAGTCGTATCATCTAGACCTGCTGCTGCAATTTCTCAATTTCAAATGTTCCCAAAACATCGCCGGTTTTGACTTTATCACCTTGAGAAACTTTCTGTTCAAAACCTTCGCCGTTCATTGTAACAGTATCGATTCCGACATGAATCAAGATTTCAGCGCCATTGGCTGTTTTCAAACCATAAGCATGACCAGTTCCAAAAGCAATCGTCACTTCAGCATCAGCCGGTGCATACACTACACCTTCACTTGGTTTGATCGCAAGACCTTGTCCCATAGCACCGCTAGAGAATACAGGATCATTCACATCGCTCAAAGCTACTGTCTGACCAACGATTGGAGAAACAATCGTTTCATCTTGGAGAGTAGCCGGTACATTACCAGTTGTTTCTTCTTCGACCAGTTTTTCAGTTTCAGCTTCTTCAGTTACAGTTGCTTCATCTTCAAAACCAAACATATACGTCAAAGCAAATCCAAGTGCAAATGAAACAGCTACCATGAAAAGATATTGGAAAAGTTGCCCATTACCAATGTAAAGCATTGTACCTGGGATGATAGTGATACCATTACCAGTACCAGCAAGTCCAAGGAGAGATGCTAAACCACCACCAATTGCACCAGCAATCAATGAAAGGAAGAATGGTTTGCGGTAACGTAAGTTAACCCCGAAGATAGCCGGCTCTGTAATACCAAGGAAAGCAGAAAGAGCAGCTGGGAAAGCAAGAGTTTTTAGTTTAGGATTTTTCGTTTTCACACCAACAGCAACAGTTGCGGCACCTTGAGCTGTCATAGCTGCAGTGATGATAGCATTGAATGGGTTAACATGGTCAGCGGCAAGTAATTGCACTTCAAGCAAGTTGAAGATATGGTGAACACCTGATACAACGATCAATTGATGAACTCCACCAATCACTAAACCACCTAAACCAAGCGGCAAAGCAAGAATGGCTTTTGTTCCAAATAAAATGTAGTTTTCAACAACGTGGAATACTGGTCCGATGACGAATAGTCCAAGGATAGACATGACCAAAAGTGTAACAAATGGTGTCACCAAGAGATCCAAGACATCAGGTACAACCTTGCGGAGAGTTTTTTCAAACTTAGCTCCGACAACACCGATAATGAAGGCTGGAAGGACTGACCCTTGCAAACCAACAACAGGGATGAAGCCAAAGAATTTCATGGCAGTCACTTCACCACCTGATGCTACTGCCCAAGCGTTTGGAAGTGAACCAGATACCAGCATCATACCAAGGACGATACCAACAGCTGGATTTCCACCAAATACACGGAAAGTTGACCAAACAACCAAACCTGGCAAGATGATAAAGGCTGTATCCGTAAGGATTTCTGTATAGGTCTTCACATCATCTGGAAGCGTCATTCCAAGAGCGTTTAAAAGTCCTCGAACACCCATGAAAAGACCTGTCGCTACGATAACAGGAATAATTGGAACGAAGACGTCACCAAATGTACGGATGGCACGCTGGAACCAATTCCCTTGCTTGGCTGCTTCTGCTTTCATATCATCTTTTGATGATGTCGGCAAGCCAAGTGCAACGACTTCATCATACATCTTATTGACAGTACCAGTACCGAAGATAATCTGATATTGACCTGAGTTAAAGAAAGCACCTTGAACTTTTTCTAGGTTTTCAATAGCTTCCTTGTTAATTTTTGCTTCGTCTTTGACCATCACGCGTAGACGAGTCGCACAGTGAGCAACACTGTTGACATTCTCACGTCCACCAAGAGCGTCAACGACTGCTTTTGCAATGTCTCTATTTTCCATTAGATCTCCTTAAAAATTAAGTTTTGTAAGCGATTTTATCACTTCTACGCTTATTATTCTAACATGTTTTAAAAATATGTCAAGCGTTTTGCAGAATATTTGCTTTTTTGTGGGTTAAATGTTGATTTTTTAGGCGAAAACGTTTACTATAGTAATAAGAAATAATCTGATTCGGAGGGAAAAAGATTGGTTTGGACTACTGAACAACGCTATAGACGTTATGAAGACTGGACTCAGAAAGAGATACAACATATCAAAGACAACATCGCTAAATCTCCTTGGCGGGCCACCTATCATGTAGAGCCTCAAACAGGCCTTCTTAATGACCCAAATGGCTTTCATATTTCGATGGCAAGTGGGTGGTTTTCTACCAAAACTTTCCTTTCGGAGCTGCTCATGGACTCAAGTGCTGGGTACAGTTGGAAAGCGATGACCTAGTTCACTTCACAGAAACTGGTATTCGGGTTCTGCCAGATACTCCTCTGGACAGCCACGGTGCCTACTCTGGCTCTGCCATGCAGTTTGACGACAAGCTCTTTCTCTTCTACACTGGCAATGTTCGTGATGAGAATTGGGTGCGTCACCCTTATCAAATCGGCGCCTTGTTAGATAAATCAGGTAAGCTGGAAAAAATTGACAAGGTCTTGATTGAGCAGCCTGCCGAAGCGACCGACCACTTCCGTGATCCGCAGATTTTCAATTACAAAGGACAGTTCTATGCCATTGTCGGTGGGCAAAATTTAGACAAGCAAGGTTATGTTAAGCTGTACAAGGCTCTTAATAATGACTATACCAATTGGGAAGTTATCGGCGATTTAGACTTCGCCAATGACAAGACAGCCTATATGATGGAGTGTCCTAATCTAGTCTTTATCAATGACCAGCCAGTCCTGCTCTTTTGCCCTCAAGGTTTGTCCAAGGATGTACTGGACTATGATAATATTTATCCAAATATGTATAAAATAGGTCAATCGTTTGACACAAACAAAGCTGCTATGATTGATCCTAGTCCCATCCAAAATCTAGACTATGGCTTCGACCGCTACGCGACCCAAGCCTTTAACGCACCTGACGGTCGTGCACTGGCTGTCAGCTGGCTGGGCTTGCCTGATGTGGAATACCCATCTGACCGCTTCGACCATCAAGGAACCCTCTCTCTCTCGTCAAGGAATTAACCCTGAAAGATGGTAAACTCTACCAGTACCCAGTGCCTGCTATCCAGAATTTACGAGCAGAAGCTCAGCCTTTCGCTGCTTTGGCAAAGAGCAAGAACAGCTACGAACTAGAACTGAAGCTAGCTGCGGAAACCGAACACGAAATCGTCCTCTTTGCAGACAAGGATGGCAAGGGGTTACGCATCAATTTTGATCTTAAGGAAGGTCAAGTGACCGTTGACCGCAGTCAAGCGGGTGAGCCATTCGCTCTGGACTTTGGAACCAGCCGAAGCTGCAATATTGACAAAGAAGCTACAAATGCTAGTATATTTATAGATAAATCAATTTTTGAAATTTTCATCAATAAAGGAGAGAAAGTATTTTCCGGCCGTGTCTTCCCGAGAGAAGACCAAACAGGTATTGCCATTACCAAGGGCAATCCAACCGGTACTTACTATGAATTAGATTATGGTCGCAAAGCTAACTGATGTAGCAAAACTTGCAGGAGTCAGCCCCACAACTGTTTCCCGCGTCATCAACAGAAAAGGCTACTTGTCTGACAAAACGATTTCTAAGGTTGAGGCAGCCATGCGAGAATTGGCCTACAAGCCTAACAATCTGGCGCGCAGCCTCCAAGGAAAATCAGCCAAGCTAATTGGACTCATTTTCCCTAATATCAGTAATGTCTTTTACGCAGAATTGATTGGTAAACTGGAGCATGAGCTCTTTAAACAAGGCTATAAAACCATCATCTGCAATAGCGAGCATGACTCCGACATGGAGCGTGAATACCTTGAGATGCTGGAAGCCAATCAGGTGGACGGCATCATTTCTGGCAGCCACAATCTAGGCATCGAGGACTACAATCGTGTGACCGCACCAATCATTGCCTTTGACCGCAATCTTTCGCCGGATATTCCTGTCGTCTCTTCAGACAACTACGGAGGCGGAGTGCTGGCAGCTCAGACCTTGGTCAAGGCTGGAGCGCAAAACATCATCATGATTACTGGCAATGACAATTCCAACTCACCGACCGGCCTGCGCCATGCCGGCTTGCTTCCGTCCTGCCGAACGCACCTATTATCAATGTATCCAGTGATTTTTCTCCGATCCGAAAGGAAATGGAAATCAAACAAATCCTCAGTCAAACTAAGCCCGATGCTATTTTTACTTCAGATGATTTGACAGCTATCTTAATTATGAAAGTCGCTCAGGAACTGGACATCCAGATTCCCAAAGATTTAAAAATCATTGGTTACGACGGCACTTACTTTGTAGAGAACTACTATCCTCAGCTAGCAACTATTAAACAACCCTTGCAAGATATAGCCTGTCTCTCTGTTGACTTACTTCTTAAAAAAATCGCTGGTCAAGAAGTACAGACGACTGGCTATTTCCTGCCAGTCAGTCTCTTGCCAGGGAAAAGCATCTGATTTTCACAGAACGAAAAAAGAACTTCCATTTTGGAAGTTCTTTTTTTATATTATCCTCTAGACTTCTTACTCAGCCTATTCGTTACTCCTCAGTCACAAACTGACTCAAAATTCCATTAACAAATTTACTTGATTTTTCATCTGAAAATTTTTTTGCTAACTCAATCGCTTCATTGATGGCAACAAGCTGCGGTGTCTCATCATATTCTAGTAGCTCATATAAGCCTAAGCGTAAAATACTTTTTTCCACGAGTGTTAAACGCTCCAAAGTCCAACCTTTTTTTAAGTGTTGGCGAATTTTGTCATCCAATTCAATCTTTGATTGCATCACACCATTGACTAAATTGAGCAAAAAGACTGGCAACTCGACTTGTTCTTCTTCCTTATCATGTAGATAAGCAAAGCGACAGGCCTCCACTATATCGCCATCATACTCTAAACTCATTATCGCTTGGAATGCTCTTTCACGTAAATCACGTCTTGAGTCTACTATCACCTTACTCATTAAGGAAGTCCTCATCAAATAAATCTGCCAAATCAGGTTTTGGAGACTTTTCAGGAACAATACCTGCAACGTGGATATTGACAGCTGACAAAGTTACATCAGCCATATCATGAACGGCACTTTTCACAGCTTTTTGGATAGCCATAGCGACTGTTGGTACTCCAACACCGTACTCCAAGTAAAGATATATATCGACAGTTACATCGCCATTATCCGCAGTATGAAGATAAACACCACGACCCAAAGAACGCATAGACAAGCTATCTGACATGCTCTTATTCGCAAAGAGTAGACTCCATCCACCTTTGCTGTTGCAATCGCAATGATTTTCTCCAAAACGCGTGGCGCAATAACAATCTCACCTAGTTGTTCAGTTGCCATAGTGATTACCTCTTCTAAATTATGCGCGAGAAACGTATGTTCCTTCTGCAGTGTTGATGATCAATTTTTGTCCAACTTCAATAAAGTCTGGAACGTTAACGACAAGACCAGTTTCAAGAGTAGCTGGTTTACCAGAACCAGTTACAGTAGCACCCTTGATTGATGGTTGAGTTTCAGTTACAACTAATTCAACAGTTGTTGGTACTGTCACACCAATCACTTCGCTTCCATAGAACTGGATTTTTACGTCAGAGTTTTCAAGGATGTATTTCAATTCATCTTCAACATTGACTACTGGAATTTCATATTGGTCATAGGTTTCAGTATTCATGAAGTAAGCAGTGTCATCCATTTGGTACAAGTATTGAGCTGGTACAGTTTCAATAATAGCTTGCTCAAATTTTTCTTCAGGGCGGTAGCTAGTATCAAAAGTTGAGCCTGTACGAACATCGCGCAATTTCATACGCATAATCGTATTTCCCTTACCTGGTTTGTGGTGACTCGCTTCCAAAACGCGGATTAATTTTCCATCAGCTGTTTCAAATGTCATTCCAGCTTTCAGCTTACTTGCTTCAATCATTTGTTTTTACCTCTTTTTAAAATAATTTACTCTTTATTGTATCATAAAGCCTGATAATTCTCAAATAACAATCAACTCTTTCGGCGCAAGAGTTAGGACTTCACAGCCTTTTTCAGTAATAAGGAGATCGTCTTCAATACGGACACCGTATTTGCCGTCTAGATAAATACCAGGCTCATCCGTCAGGACCATGCCTGCCTCAATCGGCTCTTCTGACTTGCCGAAGTAAGGAATCTCATGGATATCCAACCCCATACCGTGACCAATCCCGTGGCTAAAGTAAGGACCATAGCCAGCATCGTTGATAATCTGGCGCGGAATCCGGTCAAAATCAATCCGACTAAGCCCAGCCTTAGCTGCTTCTATCAGGGCTTGGTTGCTACGCAGGACGATATCATAAATCTCCCGCTCCTCATCCGTCACCTGCCCCACATGAATTGTCCGTGTCATATCGCTGACATAGTGATTGTAGTAGCATCCAAAGTCCATGGTCAAGGTTTCACCCTTTTGAATGACCTTGTCACTAGCCACACCATGTGGCATAGCAGAGCGGTAGCCTGAAGCGATGATGAAGTCAAAGGAGGCACCTGAAGCACCTAGCTGACGCATCCGGGCATCTAAAAAGTTCATCACAGCCAGCTCTGTCGTCTCGCCAGGTTTTATAAAATCCAGCACATCTAGGAAGGCTTGGTCTGAAATCTGACATGCCTTGCGAATGGTCGCAATTTCTTGCTCATCTTTAATCATGCGCAGATTTTCAATAAAGCCTGTCATAGGAACCAGCTCGTAAGCCGAGAAGACACTTTCCAGCATTTTGAAGTAGGCATAGGAAATCTCATCGTCAAAACCGATTTTTTGAAGTTTGTCGTCCGCTATGATTTTAGCAATCTCACCAAGTGGATCACGCGTTTCGACAATATCAAAGCCCTGAACCACTCCTTTAGCAATCAGCGTATAGCGCGCATCCGTCAGGAAAATCCGACGAGTCTTGCTGATAAAAACCGTCGCTTCTGTCCCGCTGAAGCCAGTCAGATAGTAAATATTTTTCAGATTGGTTACTAAGACAGCATCGCATTCTGTCTGAGCCAATGCTGCTTCAAACTTCTCAACTCTTGATAACATGAGTCACCTCCATGAAATAACTAAGCTTATTATATCAAAAAACCAGTCAAATAGGACATTTTTTTGACAAACCGTATCTAGGACTTAGAATCCAACGAGCATTCTCCGACACGAAAAATCCCTGTTTTTAATATCTAACAGGGATTTGATGTATTATTTCACATGCAGCTTGCCTTTCAAGTACTGGCCGGTATAGCTGGCTGGATTAGCTGCGACTTCTTCCGGTGTTCCTGTCGCAATGATCGTACCACCGCCGATACCGCCTTCTGGTCCTAAGTCGATGATATGGTCAGCTGTCTTGATGACATCCAAATTGTGCTCGATAACGAGGACTGTATTGCCATCGTCCACAAAGCGTGATAGCACATGAAGGAGCTTGGCAATGTCTTCAGAATGCAGGCCAGTGGTCGGCTCATCCAAGATATAGAAGGACTTGCCAGTCGAGCGCTTGTGAAGCTCGCTGGCCAACTTCATCCGCTGGGCTTCACCGCCTGATAAGGTCGTGGCTGGCTGCCCCAGAGTCACATAGCCTAGTCCTACGTCCTTGATCGTCTGGAGTTTGCGGGCAATCTTAGGAATATGCTGGAAGAATTCTACAGCATCATTGACCGTCATATCTAGAATCTGGGCGATATTCTTCTCTTTATAGTGGACTTCTAGAGTCTCGCTATTATAGCGGGTCCCGTGGCAGACTTCGCAGGCTACATAAACGTCAGGTAGGAAGTGCATCTCAATCTTGATAATTCCATCACCCGCACAGGCCTCACAGCGGCCGCCCTTAACATTGAAGCTGAAACGACCCTTCTTGTAGCCACGAATCTTGGCTTCATTGGTCTTGGCAAACAGATCGCGAATATCGTCAAAGACTCCAGTATAGGTAGCTGGATTAGAGCGTGGTGTCCGGCCAATAGGACTTTGGTCAATATCAATCAGTCGATCCACATGCTCAATACCACTGATTTTCTTGAACTTACCTGGCTTGGCAGAGTTGCGGTTGAGTTTTTGGGCGATAGCTTTTTTGAGAATAGAGTTGACCAGCGTTGACTTGCCGGATCCAGAAACTCCTGTCACAGCGATAAATTTGCCCAAGGGGAATCTAGCCGTGATATTCTGCAGGTTATTCTCCTGAGCCCCTATCACTTCAATAAAGCGACCATTGCCTACACGGCGGTCCAATGGTACTGGGATTTCGCGCTTACCTGACAGGTATTGGCCTGTTATGGATTTCTTGCTCTTGGCCACTTGTGCAGGAGTGCCAGCTGCGACGATTTCACCGCCGAAAACACCGGCTCCTGGTCCCACATCAATCAGCCAGTCAGCCTCCCGCATGGTATCCTCATCGTGCTCAACCACGATGAGGGTATTGCTAGGTCGCGCATCTTCTTGAGGCTGGCAATCAGGCGGTCATTGTCACGCTGGTGCAAGCCAATAGAGGGCTCATCCAGGATATAAAGGACACCACTTAGGTTAGAACCAATCTGGGTCGCCAAGCGAATCCGCTGGCTTTCTCCTCCTGATAGAGTCCCAGCCGAGCGAGACAAGGTCAGATAATTAAGACCAACGTTATTGAGGAAGGTCAGGCGGTCATGAATTTCTTTGAGAATAGGACGCGCAATCGTAGCTTCGTTGTCAGTCAAGCTAAGCTTGTCCAACTGAAGCAAATGATCAGCAATGGACAAGTCAGAAATTTCACCGATGTGCAAGCCATCTTCGCCGCCAACCTTGACAGACAAGGCCTGAGGACTGAGTCGATAACCGTGACAAGCTGCACAAGTCAGCTCATTCATATAAGCCCGCATCTGTGTCCGAGTAAAATCACTATTGGTTTCATGGTAGCGACGGTTGATATTGGTGACAACCCCCTCAAAAGGAATGTCAATATCGCGCACGCCACCAAATTCATTTTCATAGTGGAAATGGAATTCCCGCCCATCTGAACCAAAGAAAATCAGCTGCTTTTCTTCCTCAGTCAACTCCTCAAAAGGCTTGTCCATATCAATGCCAAAGGCTGCCATCGCTTGCTCCAGCATCTGTGGATAGTAGTTAGATGAGATGGGATTCCAAGGTGCTAGCGCTCCTTCACGCAAGGTCTTACTAACATCAGGTACAACCACATCTAGATCCACCTCCAGCTTAACCCCCAGACCATCACAGTCCGGACAAGAGCCAAAAGGCGCATTGAAAGAGAAGAGGCGTGGCTCCAGTTCTGGGACTGTAAAGCCACAGACTGGACAAGCATAGTGCTCAGAAAAGAGCAACTCTTGACCGTCCATGGTGTCAATCACCACATACCCCTCAGCAATCCGCAGAGCTGCTTCAACTGAGTCAAAGAGACGGCTGCGCACCCCTTCCTTGATAACAATTCTGTCTACCACAACCTCAATATCATGCTGCTTGCTCTTGGATAGCTCTGGCACTTCCGTCACATCGTAAATATCGCCATCCACGCGCACACGGACATAACCGTCCTTCTGAATCTTGTCAAAAACGGTCTTATGTTGTCCCTTTTTCTTGCGGATGACTGGAGCCAAAATCTGCAAGCGCTGGCGCTCTGGCAATTCCAAGACCTTGTCAACAATCTGTTCGACAGACGAAGCCGTAATAGCTCCATGACCGTTAATGCAGTAAGGCGTACCAACACGAGCATAGAGAAGGCGCAGATAGTCATTGATTTCAGTAGCTGTTCCCACTGTTGAGCGGGGATTTTTGCTAGTCGTCTTCTGGTCAATGGAAATAGCCGGGCTGAGACCATCAATCGAATCCACATCCGGCTTTCCATATTGCCTAAAAACTGACGAGCATAGGCCGACAGACTCTCCACATAGCGGCGTTGCCCTTCAGCATAGAGGGTGTCAAAAGCTAGACTCGACTTACCCGAACCAGACAGACCGGTCACCACGACCAGCTTGTCCCGCGGAATTTCTACATCAATATTTTTTAAATTATGAGCTCGCGCTCCATGAATCACAATTTTATCTTGCATCTTGACCTCTTTCACTTTTAAACATCCTCTATTATAACAAAATTTTCTCTATTCTTTTGTCCCAAAACTCACCATTTTATAGTATAATAGTACGGTATGTAAAACTCTGGAAAGGAATATATCATGAAACAAGTCTTTTTATCAACTACGACAGAGTTCAAAGAGATTGATACGCTCGAATCGGGCACTTGGATCAATCTTGTCAATCCTTCCCAGAGTGAATCGATAGAAATTGCGAATGCTTTTGGCATTGATATTACAGACTTGCGAGCTCCTCTGGATGCCGAAGAAATGTCTCGGGTTACCATCGAAGATGACTATACCTTGATTATTGTCGACGTTCCCATCACCGAGGAAAGAAACAACAAAACTTACTATGTCACCATTCCACTCGGTATTATCCTGACCGAAGAGGCAATCATCACAACATGTTTAGAGAAGTTGCCTCTTTTGGATATCTTTATCAATCGTCGCTTACGTAACTTCTATACCTTTATGAGGTCGCGCTTTATTTTTCAGATCCTCTACCGTAATGCCGAGCTATATCTGACAGCTTTGCGTTCCATTGATCGCAAAAGCGAACAGATTGAAAGTCAGCTTCACCAATCTACACGAAATGAAGAATTGATTGAACTCATGGAATTGGAAAAAACTATCGTCTACTTCAAGGCCTCTCTCAAAACAAATGAACGTGTGATTAAGAAATTGACCAGCGCAACCAGCAATATCAAAAAATATCTAGAAGATGAAGACTTACTAGAGGATACCTTGATCGAGACTCAGCAGGCTATTGAGATGGCAGATATTTATGGTAACATTCTACGTGGTATGACAGATACCTTTGCTTCCATCATTTCTAACAACCAGAACAATATAATGAAGACTCTGGCTTTAGTGACTGTTGTCATGTCTATTCCTACCATGATTTTCTCGGCTTATGGAATGAACTTTAAAAATAACGACATCCCTCTAAATGGCGAACCCCATGCCTTTTGGATTATCATGTTTATCGCTTTTGCTATCAGTGGCTCTCTCACTGTTTACCTCATGCATAAAAAATTATTTTAATTATTAGAAGGAAAGCTTATGTCACAAATATCTTTAGACAAACTCAGCAAAAAAAACCAAGAATTCATCCGCGTTGCAACTCATCAGCTCATTGAAGCTGGAAAATCTGACGAAGAAATCAAAAATCTTTTAGAAGAGATTATTCCTAATATTCTTGAAAATCAAACCAAAGGCATTACTGCCCGTGGGCTTTACGGCGCTCCTTCTACTTGGGTACATCAACTGACAGCCGCAGAACAAAAAGCAGCCGAAAATCCTGCGCAAAACGAAGACCCACGTCTTATGATTTTAGATTCTGCACTTTTAATTTTGGGCTTATTATCGATCTTCCAAGGAGCAGTAAACTACTTCTCAAAAACAGCGAATCCATATGGTTTTACAACTCTAATCTTAGGGAGCTTAGCTGGTGGAGTTGTCTTCTACACTCTCTATCACTATGTTTACCGTTACTACGAGCCAGATCAAGAATATGGGACAAAACCTCCTTTTTGGAAATCTGCCCTGGTTATGGGAGGATCTGTCATACTTTGGCTAGTGGCTTTCACAGTGAGCGCCTTCTTACCAAGCTTCTTAAATCCACAACTTCCAAATCTTCTTGTGATTCTAATCGGAGGCCTGACTCTCGCTGGTCGCTGGTATCTTAAGAAAACATTTCACATCAAAAGCGCCATGGTCAATCCAAGACGCTACTAATCATTAAAAATCCTAAGCTGACTTGCTTAGGATTTTTTATTTTCTTTTTTTCGAAAAATAAAGTACTAGATCATCACTATTTTCACAAGGAGCATATGAGGCAAGAGGTTCATTGTTAAACCAAAGTCCCGAACCATCTGGAATATAGCCTCTTTTAACATACAAGCGCTGTGCTGGCCCATATCCCTTATGTAATCCCACTCCCAAGGTGACCACATCTGAATATTTCAGGGCTTCTTGCTCTGCTTTTTCGATTAGAGCCGTGCCAATCCCCTGCCTTTGAAAGCTTTCAAAAACATTAAAATCAGTTAACTCCGGATAAAGACCTGCAAAAGGACCGTGATTTGCTAATGGAATGACTGTTATATAACCTGCCAGAAATCTGCCAACAAGAGCCACCAAAACTTGGCGTTCTCCTACCTCTTGCTCAAGAAAATATTTGTGCAGAATATCTTTTCGCTCAGGCCATCCCTGCTCAACAAAGGCATTTGATAATCCTTCAATATCCTCAAAAAGCATCTTTCTGACGATTCGCTCTTCACCCATATTAGACTCCTTATAACAGATTCTCATCTCATTTTAACACTTTAAAGAAAAATAAAAAACCCTGCAAAAAAAGCAGGGAATCAAATTAGTCTTCGTTTACGAAAGGCATCAAAGCCATTACGCGAGCGCGTTTGATAGCTGTTGTTACTTTACGTTGGTTTTTAGCTGAAGTTCCTGTTACACGACGAGGAAGGATTTTTCCCACGTTCTGAAACGAAACGGCTAAGAAGCTCAGTATCTTTGTAATCAACATATTCAATTTTTGTTCGCTGCGATGTAATCAACTTTTTTTACGGCGTTTGAATCCGCCACGACGTTGTTGAGCCATGTGTTTTTCCCCTTTATATTATAGTTCTAGTTTGTCCAATTAGAATGGCAGATCATCATCTGATATATCCATTGGGTTTGAATTCCCAAATGGATTCTCATCACGAGAAAAGTTTGGTACTTGGTTAGACGAATCGACGCCACCAAAGTTTGATGTCGTATTGCCACCAAAGTTATTCGGAGCATACCCACCAGATTGGCCTTCACGACTCGCGCGGCTTTCCAATAGTTGGAAATTGTCTGCAACCACCTCAGTAACATAGACACGCTGACCTTGCTGATTTTCGTAATTACGGGTCTGGATACGGCCTGTAATTCCAACTAGAGCTCCTTTTTTAGCCCAATTAGCAAGATTTTCAGCTTGCTGACGCCAGATAACAACATTAACAAAATCTGCTTCTCTTTCACCATTATGGTTTTTGAAATTACGATTAACAGCTAATGTAAACGTAGCAACTGCTTGATTTTGTGGAGTATAGCGAAGTTCAGCATCGCGGGTCATACGACCTACAAGTACAACGTTATTTATCATGAATCTACCTTCTTAATTAAGCGTCAAGTTTGACGATCATGTGACGAAGAATGTCAGCGTTGATTTTTGAAAGACGGTCAAACTCTTTAAGAGCTGCATCATCGTTTGCTTCAACGTTAACGATATGGTAAAGACCTTCACGGAAATCTTTGATTTCGTATGCAAGGCGACGTTTTTCCCAATCTTTTGATTCAACAACAGTCGCACCGTTGTCAGTCAAGATAGAGTCAAAGCGTGCTACCAAAGCGTTTTTAGCTTCTTCTTCAATGTTTGGACGAATAATATAAAGAATTTCGTATTTAGCCATTGATTTTTCCTCCTTTTGGTCTAATGACCCCATGCCTTTGCAAGGGGTAAGTGAGGTTTTCTCACGAATAACTATTATACTAGATTTTTCTCAAAATAGCAAGAAAATTCGTTCAAACTTTCAAACTTATTTGCCAGTACTTTTCTCAACTATTTGACGACCTAAAGCCTTTCCGCTATAATAGGACTATGTTTGACCGATACTAACAAAGGGGATTATTTATGGCGGATATAGAAAAAGTACAGGAGACAATTTATCAACTACTACAACTATTAGGAGAAAATCCAGACCGTGAAGGCTTGCTAGACACACCTAAACGAGTGGCAAAAATGTATCAAGAAGTATTCTCCGGCTTGAATCAAGATCCAAAAGATGAATTTACTGCTGTTTTTTCTGAAGGGCATGAAGAAGTTGTCTTAGTTAAAGATATTCCATTTCATTCCATGTGTGAGCACCATCTCCTACCCTTTTACGGTGTTGCTCACGTTGCCTACCTGCCAAGCAAAGGTAAAGTAACAGGCCTGAGCAAGCTAGCTCGAGCAGTTGAAGTCGCTAGCAAACGACCACAGTTACAAGAACGTCTTACTGCTCAAATCGCTACAGCTTTAGATGAAGCATTAGCTCCTAAAGGAGTATTTGTCATGGTGGAAGCTGAACATATGTGTATGACCATTCGAGGAATTAAAAAGCCTGGGAGTAAAACGGTCACTACTGTTGCTAAAGGAATTTACAAAGAAGATGTCCACCAAAGACAAGAAATCTTATCTATGATTCACCACCACTAATATCCCTCATCATACCCAATCAAAATATTAGAAAGTTACTTATCTATGAAGAAAAAAACGATCTTTTTCCTATTTTTAGCACTCGTCTGTATCGGTATCGAATACGAAACTAAGACTTACACGTCTGGAGAGTTGCCTGGAAAAGCATACGGTATTGTTGGACTAGCTGCACTTCTGGCTCTGCTTTATATCATTCCAACCATTTTGTTCATTCTGCACTTACGAAAGAAGTGGCAGACGCCTTTTTTAAGCCTATCTGTTGCTTTTCTCGGTGGCTTTTTCATTGCTGGATGGACTTCTGCTTTAGCGAATACCTATCTACATGACGGCATTTCAGCCTTATCGATTTCCTTTTTAAGCGATTTAGAGAGCGCTATTGTAGCTCCCCTTGTTGAAGAGCCCCTCAAACTTATTGGTGTCGCTTTTGCACTTTATTTCATTCCAGTAAAAAATTTGAAATCGATCCTACTTTTAGGAGTCGGAGCAGGGCTTGGTTTCCAAATCAGTGAAGATTTCTCCTATATCTTATCAGATATGCAAGAAGGTTTCTCTTTTGCTATTTCAGGAGTTTTAGGACGCACATTTGGTTCTATCGCATCACATTGGCTTTATACTGGCTTAACTGCATTTGGTATTATCTTAATGCTTCGCTATCGTAAAAATCATACTACTACTTTCAGGACAGGATTATTCTACTTCTTAGCTGCATTTATCTTACACTTCCTATGGAACTCCCCTCTATCAGCTATCGAAACAGAGGTACCACTTGTTAAACCGATTCTATCGGCCTTAGCTATCTTTATCTTCTTCCAAGCATATCAAACAGCTTCTCGTTTGGATGATGAAACATTAAACTTAACAGCATAATTATAAAACTCCTGAGAACAAATTCTCAGGAGTTTTTATTTTCTAGCGTCCCACTCATCATAGAATTCTTCTAAATACGTTTCTAAAAAACGATGCCGTCCTTCTGCGAGCTCTCTTGCAGCGGTTGTATGCATCCCATCTTTTAGTTTGAGCAATTTTTCGTAAAAATGCATAATAGCAGAACTTTTCTCATTACGATATTCTTCTAAAGTCATCGTTTTTCTTGGCTTTAAACCTGGATCATGAATAGGTCGACCTGTATGACCGGAATACACCATTGCTCGAGCTATCCCAATAGCTCCAATCGCATCTAGTCGATCCGCATCTTGGACAATTTTCCCTTCTATACTAGAGACAATGGCTTCAGATTGTCCACCTTTAAAGGACATCTTTGAAATGATATCCAAAATGTGGTTTCTGTCACTTTCGGAAACCTTGTGTGATATAAGCCACTGTTCAACCTTTTGTAAACCAGCTTTCTCGCTTTCATTTAACTTTCCATCAGCAATGTCATGAAGAAGCGCCGCCAACTCACAAATAAATAGATCCGCACCTTCCTTTTCTGCGATAGCTACAGCATTATTGGCAACTCGAACGATATGCCACCAATCATGACCACTACTGTCGTCCTTCAATTCTCGATAGACAAAATCGCGCGCCTCTTGTAAAATACGTTTTTTTATATCAGGCATTCTATTCTCCACCATTACTTTTTGGGGGTTAATCCAATAAGCTCCATTTGCTGCTGAATTTCCTTATAAACCTGGTTCCAGTCCTCTAGATTTGAAATATCTAGTTGATCCGTACTAATTTTCATTTTGGGACTATAATCATACTGATCATACCAATCCTGATAATGTTTATACAACAACTGGTAATAATCCAACAAGCCGTTTTCTTCATTTGGTTGCTCATAGGAACGACCACGTTTTTTAATATTATTCATGATGTGATCAAAACTGCCGTCCAAGTAAATCAATAGGTCTGGCGCTTTTTTCGGCAATCCCTGAATTTCTTCCATCATATTATCTAGTAGCTCAAGATAAATATTATATTCTTGTTCACTGATACTACCTGTCAAGGTATTGATATAAGTAAAAAGTGCGTCCTCATAAATAGAACGATCCAGAATATTGTTATCATCATGATAAGCTTCTTTAATCATCTTAAATCGTTTATTCAAAAAGTAGATTTGCAACGCAAAACCGTATCGTTCTGGATCTTCATAATATTTATCCAAAATAGGATTTTCTTCTACTGGTTCAAAAAAAGGCTGTGTTCCTAACTCTTCGGCTAAACGATAAGTATAGGTTGTTTTCCCTACACCAATCATACCTGCTAAAATAATCACTATAGTTCCATACCTCCAAAACTACTTGTTACAAAAACACTATATATTGTATCTTTAAAAAGAATATCATACTATATTTTGTTCGTCAAGATAATTTATCTTATTATAAAAAGACACCTAATCAAAAGACTATCATCGTCTATTGATCAGGTATCTACATTCATTCTTCATGCACTACTGTAAACTTGATATGAGAATAATCTTTCTCCAAATCTTTTCCTAACATAAAAGCTGTAGCTTCTTTCTTAACTTTCACAAGATCAATTCCTTGATCCTGAGCACCAAAGACGCAACCGCAATAACATTGACGGTAAATATCATATTCCTCACACATCTCTACAGAGCGCTTATATCCTTGATTTTTCTTAAAATCACTCGGCAAATAATGAGTCGCATAGACTTTTTGCACCTCAATACCGACACTATTAATGGTCTGAGAATTTTTATGAGGGCTAATCGTCAATGCACTTCCAAAGTAATCAAAACCTAGTTCTACCGCTACCTCAGCAGTTTTATCCAATCGATAGTCATAGCAGACTTTACAACGATCGCCACCTTCAGGTTCCTTCTCCAGACCACGCACCTTTTTGAAAAATTCCTGTGGTTCATAAGGCGCCTCTAAATATTGAACATTGTAGCCTGTATTTTCATTAAAATCACTAACAAACTTCTGAGTGACATAAGCTCTACGCTGATATTCTGATTTGGATGAATATTGGAATTAGCAAAATAAATCGTCACATCAGCAAACTGGCTAAGATATTCCAAAGTATAGGTTGAACACGGGGCGCAGCAAGTATGCATTAAAATTGTTGGTCGTTTCTGTTCTTTCTCCCAGACCTGAACCATTTTTTGCATGACACGATCATAGTTAATCTTCTGATTGGGATTCATTTTATTCAAAATTTCTTCTACATCAATCATAAGCCACTCCTTTAGTTTCTCATTCTATTTTACCATAGAAAACTGACTCAAACAATCTTGATTAAAATGATTCTAGAATAAAAGAAAGTGGGACAGAAATCGGTAATTCGTTAGAATTCGATTTCGTCGTCCCACCTCCTCACAGTTGAGTAGGGCTGTAAAAGCTGATAAAATCAGCGTAATAGAGCCCACTCAACCACTGCGTCTTGCTCGACAATCCAAAGACAATTGAGAGGCTAGGACCTTTGTCCCAGCCTCTCACTATCTTGCTGTATTACATCATACCGCCCATCATGCTTGGATCCATGGCTGGAGCTGGGCTAGCTGGTTCTGGTTGATTTGCTACTACTGCTTCGGTAGTCAAGATAAGACTAGCGACAGAAGCGGCATTTTGCAAGGCTGAACGAGTTACCTTGACTGGATCAATGATTCCCGCTTCAATCATGTTAACCCACTCGCCAGTTGCAGCATTAAATCCTGTACCAGCTTCAGAGTTTTTCAGACGGTCAATCACAATTGAGCCTTCATAACCTGCATTCAACGCAATTTGACGAACAGGCTCTTCCAAGGCGCGGAGAACGATGTTGCGTCCAGTTGCTTCATCGCCTGTTAGCTCAAGAGCAGCTACTGCACCCAAAACATTCACAAAGGCAGTACCACCACCTGAGACGATACCTTCTTCTACCGCTGCACGGGTTGCGTTGAGAGCATCTTCGATACGAAGCTTCATTTCTTTAAGTTCGGTTTCAGTTGCAGCACCAACTTTGATAACTGCCACACCACCGGATAATTTAGCCAGGCGTTCTTGTAACTTTTCACGGTCAAATTCTGATGTAGCACTTTCAATTTGGGATTTGATAACTCCTGTACGATTAGCGATAGCTTCTGGATTTCCAGAACCTTCGACAATCACAGTGCTATCTTTGTCAACTGTAACTTTCGATGCTTGTCCAAGCGCTTCAATCGTTGCATCTTTAAGCTCTAAACCAAGATCTTCTGTGATCACCGTACCTCCAGTTAGGATAGCAATATCTTCCAACATAGCTTTACGACGATCACCAAAGCCAGGCGCCTTGACAGCTACAACATTAAAGGTTCCGCGAATTTTGTTAAGAACCAATGTTGGAAGAGCCTCACCATCTACATCATCTGCAATAATGAGAAGCGGACGACTGCTTTGCAAAATACTTTCCAATAAAGGTAAAATTTCTTGGATGTTAGAGATTTTCTTATCTGTAATTAAGATATACGGATTATCTAGCTCAGCAACCATTTTTTCATTATCAGTTACCATATACTGAGACAAGTAGCCACGGTCAAACTGCATCCCTTCTACGACATCCAGCTCTGTTTCCATTCCTTTGGACTCTTCGATGGTAATAACACCGTCTTTACCAACTTTTTCCATAGCTTCAGAGATATACTCGCCTACTTTCTCGCTGCGAGAAGATACAGCAGCAACCTGAGCAATAGCTTCCTTGCTAGAAACCGGCACAGAGTTAGACTTCAAAGCTTCAACCGCTGTCGCAACGGCTGCTTCAATTCCACGACGGATGCCGATTGGGTTAGCACCAGCCGTCACATTTTTAATCCCTTCACGGACGATAGCCTGAGTCAAAACAGTTGCTGTTGTTGTTCCGTCACCAGCGATATCATTAGTTTTTGAAGCAACTTCTGACACCAGCTTAGCGCCCATGTTTTCAAAATGGTCTTCCAGTTCGATTTCCTTGGCAATGGTTACACCATCATTTGTGATAAGAGGTGAGCCAAATGATTTTTCCAAAACGACATTGCGACCTTTAGGCCCCAAGGTTACCTTGACAGTATCTGCTAGAATATCGACTCCACGAACCATACTGCTTCTTGCATCTGCTGAAAATTTAATATCTTTTGCCATAATATTATTCCTCTTTTCTAATCTTATTCTACGACTGCCAGAATGTTGGCTTCACTAACCAAGAGATAAGCTTCTTCTCCATCCTTAACCTCTACACCTGCATGGCTTTCAACAAGAACTGTATCTCCAGCTTTGATGGATGGTGATACTAATTCACCACTTAAAGTGCGGATGCCTTGTCCGACTGCGATGACTGTAGCTGTCTTAGTCGCAGCGTGGCTGTTTCCCGCGATAACAAAACCACCAACTTTTTCTTCTTTTTCTTCTACTTTCAAGACCACGCGGTCTCCTAATGGTTTTAGCATAATTTTCCTCCAAAGATTAAATTTTAGCACTCTGCACTTTTGAGTGCTAATCTATAGTTATTATTTTATCACTTGGTCAGAATTAGTCAAGAAAAAATACTCATTCATCTACAAAAATGACAAAAACCGACTGATAAAATTAGCCAGTTTCTTTTAATGATTAGCTTAAAACCAAAGCATCATCGCTTAGCCTGTGACCACTATTTTTATGGAAAAGATCCATCAACTGGGCTACCGTGAGGCTTCTCTTTTCCTCTCCCTTTACATCCACAACAATCTTGCCCTGAAACAACATAATTAAACGATTTCCATATTCAATTGCATGCTCCATGTTATGAGTCACCATTAACGTCGTCAGCTTTTGTTCTTCTACGACTTTTCTAGTCAAATTCATTACCATATCACTCGTTTTAGGATCAAGAGCAGCGGTATGTTCATCCAGCAAAAGGACTTTTGGGCGAACTAAGGTAGCCATAGCCAACGTAAGAGCTTGACGCTGGCCGCCCGATAGGAAATTAGCATCTGTCTTCATCCGATTTTCTAATCCCAATCCCAAATGTTTTAACTCCTTTTTGAATAAATCTCGCTCTTCTTCTGTAATAGATCTCTTAAAAAAGCTGCGCTTCTTACCTCGGCGATAAGCAATAGCCATGTTTTCTTCAATGCTCAAATTTGTAGCAGTTCCCATGCGTGGATCTTGAAAGACACGGCTAATATCTTTTGAACGATCTGATACAGAAGCTTTCTTGATAGACTCTCCATCTAAAAGAATATCTCCATCATCAATTTCTACAACTCCTGCAATCGAGTTCATGAGCGTTGACTTTCCAGCTCCATTTCCTCCAATCACGGAGATAAAGTCTCCCTGCTCAATTTCTAGATCTAAGCCACGGAGCACTGGATTTTCATTTATGCTACCTTTTTCAAAGGTCTTATATAGATTGTTTAATGTTAATAAAGCCATTATGTATCACCTCCTGATATTAAGGTCTTATTGGGTTTAATCTTTAATTTATTACGAATTTCTGGCACATAAAGAATAAGAGCTAGAAGAATAGCAGAAGCTAATTTGAGCATTTGAGCATCCACATTCATAGCAAGAATCATAACGAGTACCAAACGATACAAGATGGAGCCCAAAACAATGGACCAGAGACGTTTTCCTAGGGGAAGATATTTTACAATGACCTCTGCCAAGATAATGGAAGCAAGACCATTTACAATCGTTCCTGTACCCATATTCATATCAGCGTAGCCATTATTTTGTGCCAAAAGCGAGCCCGCCAGAGCGATGAGTCCATTTGAAATCATATAACCAAAAATCTTGATGCGATCCACCTTTATACCGTTAGCCTCTCCCATAGCTAGATTATCACCCGTAGCTCTCAAGGCTAATCCAAGCTGAGTATTAAGAAGGAGAATCAGCAAGAAAATCACCAAACTCACAAAACCAATTCCCAATAAAATAACTGTATAAGTTTTAGGCCAATGAAGTAGCTCCATCAATCCACTTACCAATGTCGCCTGACCTGAAAGAGAGACGTTAGAGCTTCCTAAAACGAGAAGATTGACAGAGTATAAGGCTGTAAGAGTGATAATCCCCGTCAAAAGGGCTGGAATTTTCATCTTGGTATGAAGGAAACCAGATACTGCACCTGCAATCATTCCTGATACAAATCCAGCAATTGTTGCTAAAAGCGGACTGACCCCTTTGACGATTAGGAGAGCTGTCGTTGCTGCTCCAAGTGGAAAAGACCCCTCAGCAGTCAAATCAGCTATGTCTAAGATACGAAACGTTATAAAAACACCGATAGCCATAATAGACCAGAGCAAGCCCTGTGATAAAGCCGAAAATATAATATCTAAGAAACTATTCGAAGAATGCGCTGAACCTGATTTTTTCATAGCAGAAGCTTTCGAATCATTCGTTTTTTTCGTGGTAGTAGTTTATTAGTCTGCTTAGCGGACTGGCTAGCTTTTTGCTCTTCAAGAATAAGAGTAATGTCAATATCCAAAGATTTAGCCATTTCTTCATTCACAACAACATTTAAAACTTTTGGCTGTTCAGCAGGAATATCACCAACCTTTTCGCCGTTCATAATCCGAATAGCTAGTTTAGCTGTTTGGCGTCCAAGCGCTTCAAAGTCAGCACCGTAGGTAAATAGGACCCCATCATCAACCACATCAACAGCTCCCCCTACTACAGGAACTTTCATTTCTTTCGATAAATCTGTTACCAAATTAATAGCCGATACAATTGTATTATCCGCTGGAATAAACAAGACCTCTGCCTGGCTCATCAAACTTCTAGTTGTATCTTGCACATCATTGGTAGATGAGATTCCTTTGATTATGGTCTCGATTCCAGCAGCTTTAAAGACTGCTTCAGCCTCTTCCACCTGAACTTCTGAATTACGTTCATTCGTCGTATACATGATTCCGACTTTTTTCAGATTGGGTAGGAGTTTTTTAAGCAATTCCACCTGCTTTTTAACAGGTGATCGGTCACTCGTCCCTGTCGCTAAACCACCAACATGCTCCATCGAAGCTACCAATTTTGCGGAAACAGGATCCGTAACTGCTGTAAACAAAATTGGAGTTTTGGTGGATAAATTTGCCAATGCTTGAGCTGCTGGAGTCGCAATACCTAATACAAGATCATTTTTGGATAAGAGCTTTTCAGCAATTGTTTGTAAATTGGACTGTTCCCCTTGCGCATTTTGATAGTCAATCCGAATATTTTTACCATCTGCATAGCCTTGCTCTTCTAGCTCAGCGATAAACCCTTTTCGAGCCCCAGATAGAGCATCATGCTCCACATACTGTAAAATCCCGATACGAACCTGCTCTTTGCTATCGTTTGACGTAGCACATCCTGCCAAAGCAAGCATTGCCATCATTAAACTCACAAGAGATATGATTATTTTTTTCATCCCATTCTCCTCTTACTAATTTTTCAAAAACAAAAAGCCAATTAGACTGTATTCTAATTGACTTTTAAGTATTCATATATACGAAATATCCGTACTTTATATCCAGTCAATTAGAATAGGTATCTAATCAGCTGGACTCAACATAAAATGATTTAGCTTCTTAGATACAAACGGGGTGACGTTTGTATCCTATCGGCTACAAACGTCTATCTAAAGAAACTAAAGTAAAAGTAGGTATTTAATTTCATTGTCAATGATGACGTCTGTTTAACCATTTTACATCTCCTTGTTTGTGATTGTTTAATACTATACCCTTAATTTTAAACAATGTCAATACTTTTTTGTGAAATTTCTGAAAATTTTCGAAACAATACGTTCATTCTTTCCTTGCTTTTAATTGAAAAACAGCTCCTATTCCTAAAAGAATGGGCTGCTTTCGTTTTGTATAGTTTTAGTTATTAATACTGTTTAATCAAATCAACTGTCGAGCGATCCAAGCGCTTCACCAGTGCTTGTAGGAAAGCTTGTGCTTGCAAGAAGTCATCCATAGCATAAAGCGTCTGATGAGAGTGAATATAGCGTGCGCATACCCGATGGTCGTAGACGGAACCCCTCCATTTTGTAAATGAGCTGCGCCAGCATCTGTTCCACCTTTGGCACAATAATACTGATATTTTATGCCTGCTTCTTCTGCTGTAGTTAGCAAGAAATCCTTCATATTGGGTAACATAAGGTGACCTGGATCATAAAAACGCAGTAGCGTTCCTTCACCAATCGCGCCTTGCCCACCATAGATATCTCCTGCAGGGGAGCAATCAACCGCAAAGAAAAGTTCAGGAGCAAACATTGTCGTTGAAGCATGTGCACCACGCAAGCCAACCTCTTCTTGGACATTTGCACCGACATAAAGTTCGTTGTCAAGTTTTTGAGCAGATAAAGCCTGTGCCAACTCACTAACCATAAGGACACCATAGCGATTATCCCAAGCCTTGGAAATGACATTTTTCCCATTGGCCGTCAGAATAGCAGAGCTGTCTGGGACAATAGCATCACCAGGACGGATTCCAAAACTTTCTGCTTCTTCTTTGCTTGAAAAACCACCATCAAAGACAATATCACTGGCTTGTGGCAAGGTTGGAGATCCACCTGCGCCACGCAAAAAGTGGGGAGGCACTGAACCTGAAATCACAGGAATCTCTTGTCCTTCTCGTGTAAACAGCTTAAAACGCTGGCTACTCACTACAAGAGGATTCCAGCCACCGATTTCCACCACACGAAAAGTTCCATCTGGCTTGATCTCACTAACCATAAAGCCAACTTCATCCATGTGTGCTGCTACTAGTACGCGCGGAGCATTTGCTTCTTCTGAATGCTTGACACCAAAAAGACCACCAAGGCCATCTACTAGCATCTCATCCACATGAGGCGCCATTTTTTCACGCAAGTAGGTCCGTACCGGACCTTCGTAAGCTGAAATTGCAGGAATCTCTGTTACCTCTTTAATCTTTGAAAACAAATCTGACATATTTACCTTCTTTCTGTCCTTTATTTTATCACTTTTTAGAGAGGATGGATAGGAAAAATAAGCTCAAAATGAAGCAATAATCCTTTTTCACTTTTATCTAAGACAATAACATTCAAACTCCCATTCATTACCTTAGCTAACTGACGAGCGACTGCTAATCCAAGGCCAGTTCCCACTTGGTGACGGGAAGAGTCTTTCATGTAAAACTCTTCAAAAAGATAAGGAACATCCTCTTCTTGTAGTGTTTGGCTATTATTTTGGAAAGATATGCAAACTTGCTGTTCCTGAATAGATAGTCGGATATTTAAAAAAGTATCTGCATAGCGACCTGCATTTTGTAAGAGATTATTAAAAATACGCTCCAAACTATTTTCATCTGCCGAAACATAAACTGCGGAGTCCGGAATATCTATATCAACCGATAGCTGCGCCGCCTCCAGTAGCTGGTAATGTCCAAGCAAACTTTCTTTTAAAACACGAGCAAGATCCACTTTTTTCAGATGAATCTGGTAATCTGACGATCGAAGGCGAGCATAGTCATAAAATTGCTCTACTAGAGACTGCATGCTTTCTGCCTTATTTGTCAGAACGGCGAGGTTTTTTACCAACTCCTCATCTACAGGTTGCTCTTGCTCGTTTACTTGCATCCACTTCAAGTAACCAACTATCACTGTTAAAGGAGTTCGCAAATCATGACTAATATTTTCAATCTGCTTTTGAAAGCGTAGCTCTCTTTTCTGAGAATAAAGGACATGTTGCTCCACTTGGGCCAGGTAGTGATTTAAAGATATTAGAAAGTCGGCTAAATATTTATCTGGCATAGAAAGTTTCAGTGTCTGAGGCTGTCCCAAACTATCTTCCATCATCTTTAGCTCAGTAGAAAGCCTCTTCAAGCCGGCGGTTAAACTATAGTAGCGAAAACCAAAGTATACAGCTATGAAAGAGGCAAGTAAAGAAAGAAAATAGAGCATGATCTCTCCTTTAATGATACAAATCAAAAATAAGTTTCTCCCACAATTATTTAATTTGAAGAAGAAAATCGTATTTCAATAAAACTGGTCTTATCGTGAATCTTTTGGTGCTAGAAAAATCAAGGCACTCCCTATCAGAAACAGACTAATACCAAAACCTGAACTCAACAACTTCAAAATACCGTCAGCTCGATTCCAAATAAACTCAAAAATAGGCGTCTGATTCGGATTACTAAAGTCAACACCTCCAAAACGCAAGAAAACAAGAGGCATCCAAGAAGAAATAACTTTCAACAGAGAATACTGATATCCAAACATCTCTAAAATGGTAGGAATAAGAAGCCATAGACCCACCCAAACTAGAACAGTTAGTATTATTTTTTGTGTCCATTCAAGGAAGAAGAGAATGGTAGCTACACTAGCCATTATCAGAGGTAACAGTAAAGGAAGTTCCCAGATTAACTCAGTTAAGCTAGTAACCTGCGGTTCAGAATCCGGCTTTAGAATTATTGGTACCAATAAGAGATAGACGCTACTCACCCAAACACTAGCAATGAAACTAAAAATAGAAGCGGTGAACCATTTTCCTAATATAATTTTTAAGGGTGAAACCCCAAATGACAAAGTTGGCAACTGGGCTCTTGCTTTATAGCTTTCTTCGTACAAAAAGAGCGTCATACCAGCAGAAAGACCCAGAAACCAAAAGGCTTGATTGGCTAGAGTATTATATGCATCATGAAATTCATTGTGATACAATACCAAGTGTAGATTAGGTCTGTTCGGAATCCAGTATAGCATTTCTAGTTGCAGAAACGCCAAAACAAGTAGTAAAATAGCCACCAGCCATATGGATTTTTTATGAGATAGTCGATACCATTCACTTTTTATAAAATTTAACATCGTAAAACCTCCTTACAAGCTAAGGATAAACTAGCCGATATCTTTCTCCCTCAGATAACTAAAAGCTAGTAGAATAAAACAAACACTCCAGAAAATACCAGCAATCATACATTTAGTAAATCCAGCTCCAGTTCCCCATAAAGTTTGACTATTTTGAGCATTGACAATCGCCTCTGTAGAAAAGAAATTCTGTGGCAACCAATTAGCAAATCCAATTAGCACTTTCCAACGAAAACCTAAGCCAATATTAAGTAAAAAACTTGGTATTAATCCCCAAAACAGTAAAAGACAGATAAAAACTATCGAGGTTTTTTCAAAAAAACTGGAGAAAAAAATTGTTGAAAGGATAGCCGCTACAGCTAGTAAAAAAACAGCTGGAACTTCTATAATAATATCCATCAGTGACACTGGTCCACTATGCTTTAATAAAACAAGAGCACTTCCTATATATACAGATAAGATTGTCAGCATAGACAAAGTAGCTCCAGTGGTCACAACGATTGTCTTCCCAAAAAATATTTTCATAAAAGAAATACCGTAAGCTAGTGGATTTTTCAAAGTGCCTAACTTTTGCTCGCCTTCGTAACATAGCATGGTAAAAAGCATAGCCATAAAAAGAAAAAGCATCGGATTTGCCACCAGATTAGACAAGGAGAAAGACAGGGTATTGTATTGAAAATGTGAATCAGACCCCATCATACATAGAAGAATATTTATGAGCAAACCACTTAGACTCAACACAAAGGTGAACAAATAAATCATTTTACTATGGAAAAGGCGGTAAAACTCACTTTTTATATAATTTCTCATTATTTTCGCCCTTCTTTCAAACTTATATAATAGTCTTCTAGCTTCATTTCTAACGTCCGAAGACTGCTAATATAAATCTGATGCTCCGCAGCAAGCTTGCTGTAAAACTCTGGACGATGTCTTGGATGATAAATGACTAATCGTTGATTTGCAAAGACCGTGAACTGCTCATCAACATCCCTTTGCTCTAAAAGAAATGTATAACTAGCTAAATCAGAAAGCGTCATCTCAATACTATTAGAACACTTTTGGTGAAGAGCTTCCGCACTAATTGACTCCAATAACTCTCCCTTACTAATAAAAGCATAGTGAGTGGCAATTTGTTGTAGTTCCGATAGAATATGACTAGAAATTAGAATCGTTATATTTCTTTCTTGATTCAATTTATGGAGCAGCTGACGAAACTCAATAATACCACTCGGATCAAGACCATTGATCGGTTCATCCAGCACTAACACCTGTGGATTGCCTAATAAAGCAATGGCTAAACCCAGACGTTGCTTTTGTCCCAAAGAAAGTGCGCTAGCTTTCTCTTTTCGTTTCTCTGATAGTCCCACCGTCTCTAACAAAGTTACTGCTTGCTTATCTTGAGGAAGACCTTTTTGAATGGCATAGTAACGCATGTTTTGTTCAACAGTCATGTTTGGGAAAAAGACAGGCTTCTCAATTAAAAATCCCATTCGGCTACGAGCTATGGACAATTCCTTTCCGGTCTGCCCCAAGAGAAAGACATTCCCTTTATTAGGGAAATGCTGTCCAGCTAGGATACGAAATAAGGTTGTTTTCCCCGCACCATTATCTCCTATTAAACCATAGATACTACCTTGAGGAACTGCCAGCGAAATATCACGAAGCGCTTCAAAAGCTCCATAACGCTTACTCAAATGCTCAGTTGCAATGATTGATTTATTCATGGTTTCTCCTTTTATCCTATTTGATAATATCATTGTAACGAATAGGTGTTTAATAAGTCATAAAGAAAAAATAAAGAAGTCGTAAAGATTTAAACTAATTTAAAACCAATCCCATAGATAGTCTGAATAACTTCGTCAGGTAACTGTTCTTTTAATTTCTTACGAATGTTGCTGATGTGAACATTGACTGTATTATTCTCACCATAATAACCGTCCTTCCAAACAACCTGATAAAGTTGCTCACGCGAAAAAACCTTATCAGGCTGACTCATCAATAATTGCAAAATATCAAACTCATGAGCGGTTAGTATAACTTCCTTATTATCGACCAACAATTGGCGAGAGTCTGGATAGAGAGTGAGACGTTTATATTCAAGCACAGTTTTTGTTATGTTAACTTGCCCTCTCCTCAAATTGGCCTGTACACGTGCCAGCACCTCCATCGGCTCAAAAGGTTTGGTAATATAATCGTCTGCCCCAAGAGAAAAAAGGTAGACTTTATCGCTCAAAAAACTTTTAGCAGATAAAATCAGAATAGGACAGGTAAGCTGATAAACCTGACGAAGTTGGTTTATCACCTCTTCTCCCGAAATCCCCGGCAACATTAAATCTAGCAATACAAGATCAACCATCTCTTGTTGAGCTAACAAAAGAGCCTCCGTGCCTGAAAAAGCTTGGATAGCTTGATAACCTGCCTGTTTCATCATCTTGGCCAACAGTTGGTTGATATCAGTATCGTCTTCGACAATTAAAATACGAATCATCATCGTCGCCTCCTTGATGTTATTATAAGGAAAAACACAGCAAAAAACAATGAAATATAAGACCAAAGTATTGCAAATTCGTTTCTTCCCGTTTCAAATCAAGGTGTCTTGTTATTTTACCTATTAGAGAAATTTACTATCCTTGATTTCTATCTTTGTCGTTGTTCCTCCTTCTTTTTTGTGTTAAAATATTGTCATGAAAGCTAAAAAAATCATTTTAACCACTGCTGCTCTTTTAGGGGCAGGTGCACTTGCTTTTGGAGCTAGAAAAATAGTACAAGAACAAGAGCAAACTAAAAAACGAGAAGAAATTGTTGAACTCGTTCGTAACTTCTTTGCAAGTCAGGGAAAGATTGCAACAGTCTATGTCCAGCTTTATGAATCAAGCAATGACCGCTTGGTAGGAGGAGTCGTTCTAGAAGACGACCGACACTTTACTTTTGTCTATGAAATGGGGCAGCTTAGCTACGAGGAGGAGGCATGATTATTCCTAAAAGCATAGAAGAGCTAGCAACTTATGTCCACTCAGAAAATAAAGTCGTGTTCTTCTTCACGGCAGATTGGTGTGGAGATTGTCGCTTTATCCAGCCTGCTCTAGCAGATATTGAAGCAGAAAATCCGAATTTCACCTTTGTCCAAGTAGATCGTGATGCTTATTTAGAGGTGGCAAAAAGCTGGGATGTTTATGGAATCCCTAGCTTAGTCGTGCTAGAAAAAGGACAGGAAATCGGCCGCCTGGTCAATCGAAATCGAAAAACGAAAATGGAAATTAATGATTTTTTAGCAACCTTATTATAAAAGATGGAGAGAGAAATGATTTTTACTTATAACAAAGAATTTGTTGGGGATGTTTTGATGGTCATTGTCGCTGACAATGAGGGAGCAAAAGTGACTTTTGAACGCAAAGGAAATGTTACGCGCATCTTCCGAGAAGATACACAACAAACGATTGCTTGGAATATTTTTCAAGTATCTGAATACTTAGACATCAACCAAGTTGGTCAAGCGACTCTAACCGATCAAGATGTGGAAAAACTCAATCAAGAGTTACAAAAAGAAGGTTTCACTGAGGAACTTGTCAATGACCATGAACCAAAATTTGTTGTCGGAGAAATTGTTGAAATGGTGGCACATCCAGATAGCGACCATCTCAATATCTGCCAAGTACAAGTTGCTGCAGACAAAACTGTTCAAATCGTTGCTGGCGCTCCTAATGCTCGAGTAGGACTAAAGACCATCATCGCCCTACCTGGAGCCATGATGCCAAAAGGTAATCTTATCTTCCCTGGTGAGTTGCGTGGTGAAAAAAGCTTCGGTATGATGTGTAGCCCACGTGAGCTACAACTACCAAATGCCCCTCAAAAACGTGGCATTATCGAACTTTCTGATACAGAGACTGTCGGTACCGCTTTTGATCCAGCAAAACACTGGCAAGGATAAAAATATAAAATCGTGAATTGTGAAATCCCTCAATCGTTAGATATTCTATCTAGTTTTTTGAGTTTCATACAATTTTTCACGATTTTTTTATTTCTCTTACGAATAAATATGTAGGAGGAAAATAAATGTACAATAAAGTTATTATCATTGGTCGTTTGACGGCCACACCAGAATTGCATAAAACAAACAACGAAAAGTCAGTTACACGAGCAACTGTAGCCGTAAATCGTCGCTACAAAGATCAAAATGGTGAACGTGAAGCCGACTTTATTAATATCGTTTTTTGGGGCAAACTTGCTGAAACACTGGCTAGTTACGCAAGTAAGGGTAGTCTCATCTCTCTTGATGGAGAATTGCGTACACGTCGATATGAAAAAGATGGCGTCACGCATTATGTCACAGAGGTGCTTGGGCATGGTTTTCAGCTTTAGAAAGTCGTGCTCAACGAGCTATTCGTGAGAATAATACTGGAGCTGACCTGGCAGATCTAGTCCTTGAAGAAGAGGATCTTCCTTTCTAAGTCACCATATCTCAAGGAAGTAATGTAAACTCTCCTACAGGTGCCGAACCAAAACTACTCAGTTATTTTAAAATTTATACTTCTATAATTATATTGAAATTCCATAAAAAACTTAAGCTGCGACACTCTTGTCCAGCTTTTGTGCTTCTTCATAAAAATATGCCATGTATTCGCTCTTTGTAAAGCATTTTATATTCTTAGTCGCTTCTATTCCCAAAATTTGATTATTTTTTGTTATAATGCTTAGTAGAGGTGAAAATATACATGAAAAAAATTGCTTTTGATTCAGAACAATATTTAAACTTACAGCGCGACCATATCTTGGAGCGCATTAATCAATTTGAGGGCAAACTTTACATGGAATTTGGTGGCAAAATGCTGGAAGATTTTCATGCTGCCCGTGTCCTGCCAGGTTATGAGCCGGACAATAAAATTAGACTTCTTAAAGAGCTCAAAGACCAAGTAGAGATTGTCATTGCGATTAATGCCAATAACATTGAACACTCTAAAGCACGTGGTGATTTAGGCATTTCCTATGACCAGGAAGTGCTGCGGTTAATCGATACCTTTAACGAGCTGGATATTTTTGTCGGCTCCGTAGTCATCACCCAATATTCTGGTCAGCCAGCCGCTGATCTTTTCCGTAGCCAATTAGAAAAAAATGGCATTGATTCTTATATCCACTACCCAATCAAGGGCTATCCGACTGACATGGATCATATCATTTCACCTGAAGGTATGGGGAAAAATGACTACATCAAGACTAGCCGTAATCTGGTAGTCGTTACAGCACCTGGACCTGGTTCTGGTAAATTAGCTACTTGCTTGTCTAATATGTACCACGACCAAATCAATGGCATCAAATCAGGCTATGCCAAGTTTGAGACTTTCCCTGTTTGGAATCTGCCATTGCATCATCCAGTAAATCTAGCTTACGAGGCAGCAACAGCAGACCTCGATGATGTCAACATGATTGATCCTTTCCACCTGCAAACCTACAGTAAGACTACTGTCAACTACAACCGTGATATTGAAATCTTCCCAGTCCTCAAGCGTATGCTGGAACGTATCCTTGGTAAGTCACCCTATGCTTCTCCAACGGATATGGGGGTCAATATGGTCGGTTTTGCTATCGTGGATAACGATGCAGCAATCGAAGCTTCTCAACAAGAAATTATTCGTCGATATTATCAAACCATTGTTGATTTCAAGGCTGAACGTGTTTCTGAATCAGCTGTTAAAAAAATCGAACTTTTGATGAACGATCTAGGTATCACGCCTCTTGATCGTAAAGTGACCGTCGCTGCGCGTGCTAAAGCTGAATTAACAGGAGATCCTGCCCTTGCTCTTGAATTACCAAGTGGTGAAATCGTAACAGGTAAAACATCTGAACTTTTTGGTCCTACCGCTGCTGTATTGATTAACGCTATTAAAAAATTAGCCAATATCGCTAAGGAGACCAAGTTGATCGAACCAGAGTATGTCAAACCAATTCAAGGCTTGAAAATCAATCATTTAGGCAGTCGTAACCCTCGTCTACATTCAAATGAAATCTTAATGGCTCTAGCTATCACAGCCATGGAAAATCAAGATGCTGCCCGTGCTATGCAACAACTTGGCAATCTCAAAGGCAGTGAAGTGCATTCTACAGTTGCTTTAACTGACGAAGATAAAAATGTTTTACGTAGATTGGGCATCAATGTCACTTTTGATCCTGTTTATCAGTATGACAGACTATATAGAAAATAAAAACAAGCTCTGTTAAAAGCTTGTTGAGAGGAGAGTGGGACAGAAATCGGTAATTCGTTAGAATTCGATTTCGTCGTCCCACCTCCGCACAGTTGAGTAGGGCTGTAAAAGCTGATGAAATCAGCGTAGTAGAGCCCACTCAACCACTGCGTCTTGATCGACAATCCAAAGACAATTGAGAGGCTAGGACTTTTGTCCCAGCCTCTTTTTTGTTAATAACGCTTGGACAGGAGAAAGCGCAAGAGATAGTAAAGCCCCAAAACTAGGATAACAGTCAAGGTCAGAAACTGATTGAGACTTAAGATGATTGGGAAAATCATAGATAAAACGCTCAAGCACGCTGCCAGCAGCAAAAGGATATTAAAAAGTAGAGTGCGAGTCTTTTCGTCAATCATGCGATTGCGCTCATCAGTCACCTGAATGTAGAGCTTCTCAAAATTTTCCTCCCGTCTTAGGGACAGATTATACCGAATAGTCATCAAAGAAAGCCCCAGGAGCAAGCCGACTAAGACTCCTTCCTGCTGATCATCCAGAGAATGAAAGTGACTCCAGGCCAATCCTACCAAGATGATAAAGGTTAAGATACGTCCCACGATAACTTTCCTTTGAAGTTTTTTCCGAAATTCTTGTTTCGTTAATGTTTCCATGTCGGCCTCCTATTTTTCATACGATTGAAACATTTTCAAGATCACCACAATCAAGACAACTCCCACAAAGGGCAGGATTTCCTTAGGGATAAAATTGGCTTGCAAATTGAGATAAGATAAGCCAACCACTACCAAAATAGCCAATATCCATTTACACAAATAAGTCCATTTCATGATTCATCCTCCTCAAAGAGAAACACTTCTTCAATCCTTAAATTGAAAAAGGATGCAATTTTATGAGCCAAAAGGAGCGAAGCATTGTAGCGACCTTTTTCCAAAGAAATAATCGTTTGTCTCGTAACCTCTAGCTTCTCAGCCAGTTCTTCTTGGCTGAGCTTTTTTCTTTTTCGTAATTCTTGAATTCGATTTTCCAAGGCTGCCTCCTTCCTGCAATGTAAAATAAACTTTACTTTTCAAATATAGTATAGTCTCCTTTACATCTTTTGTCAAGAAGAACGCGGCAAAAAAGAGGCTGGGACAAAAGTCCTAGCCTCTCAATTGTCTTTGGATTGTCGATCAAGACGCAGTGGTTGAGTGGGCTCTACTACGCTGATTTCATCAGCTTTTACAGCCCAACTCAACTGTGCGGAGATGGGACGACGAAATCGAATTCTAACGAATTACCGATTTCTGTCCCACTCTCTTTTATCATCTTGATTGATTTCCTTTGTTATTTCCCTTTTAAGGCTACAGTTAACTCGACGCAGGCTCCTCCTTGGTCTGGATTGAGCAGGGTCAGACGACCACCATGTAAGAGAGCCACCTGCTTAGAAAAGGCTAAACCGATGCCATGATGGGGATTTTCAGAATTGCGGCTTTGGTCACTCTGGTAAAAGAGCTGTTCCGCTCCTCGCAATACCTCCTCTGAAAATGCTGGACCGTTGTTCCAGATAGCAAAAACCAACTGGTCCTGTTGTAATGATACCGTTAGCTTGACTTCTTTTTGGTCTTGGTCAGCATGTTCAAGCGCATTTAGTAAGATATTCAGTAAAGCCCGTTTGAGATAGTCCAAATGAATTGACAAGCTCAAGCTAGGATCACAATCTTCTTGGAGATAAAAACGATAGCTGTCCTGTTTGCTGAACAGTGCCCAGTCGTCCTGTAGAAAAGCCAAAAAGTTCTCCAAGGAAAGCTGACTGAACTGATTAGAATCAATCTGAAAAGTCTTAGCATAATCAATCAAAGAGCCACAATACTCTTCCATCTTGTGACTAGCCTGCAAAATCTCAGCAGCATAGTCTGCCTGTGGATAGCTCAACTGCGCCAACTCTAAGAGCTCAGCATTCCCCTTAATCACAGTTAAGGGCGTTTTCAAATCGTGCGATGTCGCTGATAGCTGTAGAATCAACTCCTGATTATGCTGCTGCTCTTTTTCTAGAAGACGAGCATTTTCTTGGTGGCTGCTCCGTAAATCGCCATAGACCTCTAGCATCTCCTCAATCCGAAATAGCTTGCTTTGATTTTCTTCTAAAAGCTTCTCGCTTGTCAGCATTTTTATTTCCCGATTGATTTTTCGGAGCAATTTTAAAATATGATAAAAAGTAATCAGGAGCAAGCTTCCTGCCCAAAAGAACAAGGTAAAAAGAACCTGCTTGCCACCTTGCGTAAATTCATAGCCTATAAGCACAAAAATCAAAACATGAAAAAAGACGATTTTCAAACTGGTTTTCCAGACTAAGCTTTTGAAATTTCGGGTTCTAATTGCCATCTATAGCCTACTCCTCTCACTGTCGCGATTGCTTGCAGTCCTTCTTGTTTGCATTTTTGACGAATCTGATACACGTATTCTGAGATAGAGCGAAGCTGTGTTTCTGAGCTTTCTGGGTAAAGTAAAGTATGCAAGCGTTCAGCTGAAAAGGTCTGCTTGGGATTGCTAGCTAGTAAATGCAGCAATTTAAACTCTCGCTCTGAAAATTTCAAGACTTTACCAAAACAGGCAATTTCATAGCGCTCTGGATAAAATTGACAAGAAGCAATTTCAGAATAGCGCTCCTCACGTCTTTCCTCCCGCCGAAGATGAGCTCTGACACGCGCCAGTAATTCTTTGGTCCCAAAAGGTTTGACAATATAGTCATCTGCACCACGAAAGAGCCCTTCCACCTTATCTGCCTCCAACTCCTTAGCTGTCAAAAAGATGATGGGACATGAAAGATGAGGACGAATGTAAGAACACAGCTCAAAACCATTAACAGGCTCCATCATCACATCCAGCAGAATCAAGTCATATCCGACAAAATCCGACAGCTCTAGCTCTTCTATCCGATCAAGCGTCGTCACGTCATAAGCGTCAAGCTCTAGGACGTTTCACCAGCTTTAAAATGCTCTGGTCGTCATCAACCACCAAAATACGATACAGTCTCATGATTTCCATTATAGCATACCTCTAGCGAACATCTCGTTTCAATGTTAAGAATATAGCAGAGCTCCAAACCATGCCTAACCAGATCAACTGTATTCCCAGCCCTGAGAAATCTATTGAATGCTGAAGTCCTTCATACTCAAAAAGATTTAGCGTAGCCAGATCGGGCAGGTATTTTGCTTCTTTGATGAAAGTCGCCAATAAACGGCTGAGACCAATCAAGAGAGGAAAGAGCACCGACACAGGCACAACCCAAGATTGAAATAGCAAAGCGAGGCCAGCAGTTAAAAAAGCCAGAAAAATATTGCTGAGAAGACCAAAAGAGCTGCAATAGAGGAATTTCCCTAGTAAGGACCAGCTAAAGCTTAGGTCAAAACGAGCCAGCATAACAAGGAAACAACTGCCTACCATGATACTATAGAGAACTAAGAGCAGCAAGAACAGAAAAAGGAATTTCCCAGCCAACCAAGCCTTTCTATTTGATACGGTTAGAAAATTCGTTCGCATCCCCGACTTGGCAAACTCCTGGGCAAAATAGAGCGAAGTAAAAATGACGATGACAGGCTGCGCCAGATAGAGGGCATGCAAAGCCTCACTCAGAGCCTTTGTCTGGCCAACTGCTGTCTGACTATAGTCAAGATTCATCAGAAAAAATGGAACAGCTCCTAGAGCCACCAAGGCTGCACCAAGAGCGAGATAGTAAGAACGGAACTTAATCCATTCACTTCTAAGCAAAGCTTTTATCATCAGTAGCGTCCTCCTAAATCCGTCTTCAAAAAGCGCAGAACGGTCGCTCCACCAATGACTAGCAACCATACGCTTAGTATCAACAGCCCTTGCAAGGGATTATTAGCATATTGAGAAGTCGGCGTTGCAACAAATAACTCTCCTGCGGGCTGTGGCAGATAAGCTCCCCAAGTCGTATGGGTAGCTAGGTAGTTTCCCAGATTATAGATCTGGGGAACAAGAAAGAGTAAGGGAAGCAACATCGTCCGCCCAAGCAATCCCAATAAAAATGATAGGAGACCCAGCAATGCAGTAGCTAGTGCCTTCCATAAAAGATGACTCCAGGCAGCTTGACTAAGTAAAATTGGATGTAGCCCTTCTTTTCCTAAAGCCAAATGCATGACAATATAACTCAAATAAATAGATAACAAGCTAATGATGAGTGAAAACAAACCAAAGGTCAATATTTTACCCACGAGTAGCTTCAAACGGTTATTACAAGCCAATAGACTGGTTCGCAAGCTGTGAGACTGAAATTCCATTGCTCCCAAAATTCCAGCTAAAATGACCAAAACCATCCCCCCCATCGAAGCGCCATTAAGACCTAGATATTCCAGTGGATCAATAGCTTCTGCCAGACCAGGAACCGTCTCAGGAGTCGCATCTAAACCGATAGACAGATACTGGCGTCCCTCTAGCCAGGATACGACAGGCACCAATAACAGCATGAAGACCATGCTTACCCTGAAAGCCTTGGTTGATTGGATTTTCAACCACTCTGAATGCAATAAGGACATCGTTTCTTTCATCTTAAACCTCCTCTGTTAAGTCAAAGAAGAGCTCTTCTAAACTATCTGTTCCTTGTAATACATCTTCTAGCGTTCCCTGTTCGATAATTTGCCCATGATGAATCAAGACCACATCATCTGTCACCATTTGCACCTCTGACAGGATATGGGAGGATAGAAGGACTGTTTTACCTAAATCAGCCTGCTGGCGAATGAACTTTCTAAACCACTTAATCCCACTTGGATCTAGTCCATTGGTTGGCTCATCTAATATTAGAAACTGGGGATCACCTAGTAAAGCTACTGCCAACCCCAGGCGCTGCCCCTCTCCTAGAGATAGGCTTGATAAGAAATCCTTTTTCTTATGAGCAATTCCAGTCATCTCCAATACCTCATCAATCCGAAACTTTGGAATGGCATTACTTGCAGCAATAATATGCAAATGGTCGTAAACCTTTCGATTTGGCAGACCACCAATGCCGTCAAAGGCTGCACCTACCGTTCTGAGCGGATAAATCATTGACTGATAGGTTTGTCCATCAAAAGTCGCAGTCCCAGAGGTCGCTCGATCTAATCCCAAAAGAATCCTCAAAGTCGAGCTTTTCCCTGCACCATTATGCCCTAGAAAAGCCGTAATGCGACCACTCTTAGCTGTAAAAGAAATATCTTCTAAAATCTGCTTGCTGCCATGCTTTTTGCAGACTCCTTCTATTTTCACTATATGTTCCATACTGAACTCCTTTTCTTTATTTGACTTTATTTTACAATGGCAAGTTCAGAAGAAAATCAGAAAAGAAAAAAACTTGCCTTAAATGACAAGTTTTTGAGTTTATTTTTTTCCACTTCGCTCCAGAGCTTGCGGATACTTTTTTTCTGAACGGGATCTACAAAATGCGGAGCGATTTCCAACAAAGACTGTAAAACAAACGCTCGCTCAGCCACATAAGGATGCGGAACAATCAAGTTTGGACTGTATATCTTTTTCTTGTCCTATATAAAGAATGTCCAAGTCAATCACACGTGGCCCCCATTTGATCTCCCGCACACGCCCCAAATCTTCTTCAATAGCCAAGAGTGTTTGCATTAAGTCCTCAGGATTGAGCCAGGTTTCAACTTCAACAACTTGATTGAGAAACGGATCCTGCTCAACGCCCCCCCAAGGCTCTGTCTCGATACAGCTTGATGCCTGCAAAAGTCTTATATTTTGCTCTGCCATTTTTTCTAATGCTGCACTCAAATTCGCTGCCTTATCTCCCTGATTGCTACCTAAACCGATAAAAGCGGTATATTTCTCACGCTGCAGGCGAACGGAACACGTATTCAAAGGGAGAGAAACAGGTGCCCAGGGCTTCTTGACTTCCAAACCGATCTTCTGCACCAAAGGATAGGCCAAGAAGATTCGATCGATTAGCTTATAAGCCAAGGTTTCAATCAGGTCTTCTTTACTTTCCTGACTCCATTTGACCAACTCCTGCGCTAATTCACCATAGTGAACAGAAGCTGTCAAGTCACCTGATTTCGCAGCTCGCGTCATATCATATTCCAAGATAAGGTCTAAGACAAAGCGTTGCCCCAACTCTTTTTCAGCTGCAAAAACGCCATGGTAAGCATAGACTTCCAAATCTTTAATCCGTAGCTGATCCATTCATTTCCTCTTTCTTTTTTGAGATGTATGCTCTGACCTGTGCTAGAAAATACAGCGAACCAGTGATCAGAAGCACTTCTTTATCTGTATGTTGCTCCTGTAAATAAGTGTCTAGATACTCCTGCCATGCTTGATACGAAAATCCTGTCTGTCTAGCTTGCCTCCTCATATCTGACTCTGATACTGCACGATCATCATCAAAGGATGTCAATGTGACAGATACATCTGCTTGAGCAAACAACTGCAACATCTCATCAAGTGCTTTGGTCCGAATACAGGTAAATAAAACCTGCTTATCATATGAAGAAAAACGCTCTCGAAAAGAATGTAACACAGGCCTTAAGGCATGCGGATTATGAGCTCCATCTAGAAAAATTAACGGGGTGTCAACTATTTTTTCCATTCTTGCTGGCCAAACAATGACTTTTAGTGCATCATCAATCTCTTCCTTACTCAATAGAGTCAGACCTTTCTGTTTACAATATAAATCACAAATTGTAATCGCTAAGGCTGCATTTTCTACTTGATAATAACCTAAAAGAGGAGTTTGATAAATGTGAAGGGGACGTTGCTCTGTCTGTAGTGAGAAGTCCTCACCCATTGTTTCACTTTTTTTCCAGTCAACTTGATAAGCCGATCCGTAGAGATAAAGAGGAGCATTCTTATCCTCTGCAATTCGGCAAATGACTTCTAGCGCTTCTGCTTCAATCTTTCCTGCCACAACTGGTACATTGGGCTTTATAATCCCTGCTTTTTGCTCTGCTATTTCCCCGAGCGTTGACCCTAAAAGTGCAACATGGTCCAGACCAACCGTTGTAATGGCTGTTATATCTGGATGACAAACATTCGTTGAGTCTAAGAGACCACCCATTCCCACTTCTATAATAGCAACATCCACCGCTTGATGAGCAAAATAATCATAAGCCAACGCTGTCATAATCTCAAACTCTGTCACACCTTGCAGAGAGTCATTTTGGCTCTGTTGAAAAAATAGATCTTGGTAAACCTGCAAAAGATGATTCAAATCTTGAGTTGAAATGGCTTGACCATCAATAGCAATTTGCTCATTATAAGAAGTAATGTAGGGTGATGTAAAGGTCCCTACACGCAATCCTCTAACTCGCAAAAGCTCTCTAAGTGTGGCAATTGTTGAGCCTTTACCATTTGTACCAGCAATATGAATGGTCGAAAGCTTTCTATGGGGATTTCCACGAAGAGCTAACAAGGTGTTCATTCTCTCCAGACCAAAGTTCGGTTGTTCCGTTCGATAATGGGCAATCCAACTTAAATCTGGTTTCTCATTTGTCATTTCATCTTATTTGTACTGCCTCAAAGTTAAATCTTCTGCTCCTTGAGCTAAGCGAATGGCATCGCCAATCTCTGTTGCCATTTTGTGATAAGGAATATCATGCACCCGTAACATCTCTACCCCTTGACTTGCCGCAATACTGGTCAGATGGCTAGAAGCAATATCTCGATTTTGATAACCCAAATCTGTCTCTGGATTCACCTCAATACCTGCATCTTCTAGGATATTTACTACAAAACGCTTACGTGAAACTCCAAGAAAAATTGGAAAACCTGCTTGATGAATCTCGTGAAGATGTTGTAGCAAAACCAGATTTTCTCGCTTAGTTAAACCAAATCCAATGCCAGGATCCAGCATAATTTGACTACGCTCAATGCCTGCCTCTTTCACTTTTACTAAAGATTTGTCAAGAAAAGCCCACATCAAGTCTACAATATCTAAGGTAGCAAAGCGAGTCAATTCTTCTGCTGAAAAAATATCTTGAAAGCCAAACTTAGGAAAAATCGTTGCGCTCGTATGATGAGGTCTAGCCATAACTGGATTAAACATCAGAATAGCGCCAGCAGAAGCTTCTGCTACTACTTTAGCCATTTCCTCATCTCCTAGTAATCCTGTAATATCATTAACAATATCTGCACCGGCCTTTAGAGCAGCTTGAGCGACTGATGCCTTCCAAGTATCCACCGATATTACAATATCACTTTCTTTCGAATCGCTTCAATGACCGGCACTACCCGCTGAATTTCCTCTTCTACTTCAACATAATGGCTACCCGGTCGAGTTGATTCCCCACCAATATCAAGCATATTGGCACCTTGAGCAATTAGATGGCGCGCCTGAGCTACAGCTGTTTCAATCGTATTATATCTCCCACCATCCGAAAAGGAATCTGGCGTAACATTGATAATCCCGCACAGGCCTGTTTTTCCATCTGGAGTTAGCGATTTTAGATACAATCTATTCTTTGTCATCTCTATTCTCTCATCAAATGTATTTACTTACATTTTATCACATTTTTCATAGAAAAAAGAGAGCAAACCAAGCTTTGAAAAATTTGGTTCGATCTCTCTTGTGTTTTATATTCGAACAAAACATAGCAAAGAGGCATACTCATTTGATTGCGCTACTTTTTACTACATTAGAAATAACATGAGAACAACAGCTATTCCATTTCGTAGCATGTGAGCGAGAATGGACATCTCCAAGCGATCTGTCTTATAGGCTACATAGGCAAACACAGCTCCCATTCCTCCATAAAGAATAAAACTACCAATGTTCGTCGGACTATGGAAAAATCCAAATAGGATCGCACCTACAACATAGCCCACGACCTGATGTTGAGCAAATAGTTTCTTTGGAATCAACCCACGAAAAATAATCTCTTCCATAATGGGAGCTCCGATAACAATGCTGATAACACTGATAATTTTAGGAATCTGCTGCGTAATTTCGGTCACCCTTTCTTGATTTTGAGGAATGAGAGGTGCGCCTTCCAGCTGCATGACAATCGCTGCTAAAATCCCAATCGCAAAACTCACAAAATAAGATAACACTAGTAGCTTAACTGATGAGCCATTAAAGAAACTAAAATCAAAAGTAAGCAGATTTTCTTTTTTTGCAACATACAAAACCAAAGAGATGATTAGCCCGTAAACAGCGATCACGGTCAGTGTATTGGGAAAGGATTGCTTATTATCCATTGATAAAATGACTAGAAACGGAACCTGAGTCAAGACAACTGCAAGCCCAATCATAACAATATATTTTAATTTTTCTAAAAAGAATGTCATCCAATCTCCTATCTGTAAAAAAAGGGCTTATTTTCTAGCCCTTTATTCTTACTTTTTAAAACGTTCTACATCACGCGCAATCACTAGCTCTTCGTCTGTTGGGATAACCAAAACTCTGACTTTTGCATCTGGTGTTGAGATGTCTCCATACTGACCAAAGACATTTTTTTCTGGATCAATATCACAACCAAACCAAGAGATACCATTGATTACTAAATCACGAATCGTCACTGAGTTTTCTCCGATACCTGCTGTAAAGATAATTGCGTCTGCACCATTTAAAACAGCCAAGTACTGACCAATGTATTTTTGAATGCGATCAACAAAAATATCATTAGCTAATTGCGCTTTTTCATCGCCCATCCGCATGGCTGCATGGATATCACGCATGTCGCTCGATTTTTCTGAAACCCCTAATAAACCTGATTCACGATTCAAAATGCGACTGATGTCTTCTGGAGTATTGAAATCATCTGTATACTGCATGAGATAAGGAATAATAGCTGGGTCGATATCACCTGTTCGTGTCCCCATCATCACACCACCAAGGGGAGTGAAACCCATAGAAGTATCAACAGATAAACCTTTATCAACAGCAGTAATGGATGCTCCATTTCCGATATGACAAGTGATGAGCTTCAATTCTTCAAGTGGTTTTCCTAAAAGTTTTGCAGCTTCATGAGCGACATACTCATGACTAGTACCATGAGCACCGTACTTACGTACCTTATTTTCTGTATAATATTTCGTTGGTAATGGATAGCGATAAGCTTTTTCTGGCATCGTCGTATGGAAGGATGTATCAAAAACAACCACACTTGTAATATCTGGTAGTAACTCTTTGAAAGCACGGATCCCTGCAGCATTTGCTGGGTTATGAAGCGGTGCTAAGAGAGACAATTCTTCAACTTTCTGAATGACTTCTTCATCCACCAAAGCAGAATCCTTAAAGTACTCACCACCAGCCACGACACGGTGTCCAACACCTGTAATTTCATCGTAAGATGCAATGATGTCAAAGCGCATCAAGTCGTCCAACAAAATTTTTACAGCCTGTGTATGATCTGTAATATCTAGCACTTGTTTTTCTTCACGACCATCAAATTTTACCGTTGAAATAGAATCTTTAAGGCCAATCCGCTCAATCAAGCCTTTGGCCAAAACTTTCTCTTCTGGCATCAGGTAGAGCTGCCATTTCAAACTAGAACTTCCTGCATTTATTGCGATTGTTTTAGACATATTTCACCTCGTTTAAGCGTTTTCAGGTTTATTATACCAGAAATTCACTTAATTTTCACTATCTTTACACCATTTTTGAAAAGTTTTGCTAAAGCGTATGATTTCTTCATGGTTCTGTAAATCAGACAAAGCATAAACAAATGTTTCTCTATCTGTGGCTTGCTGCTTTTGTAAGACAAAGATCGTCTTAGCTTGAGCTACAGAAGCAAAGAGATTTTCAGGCAAAGTAATCATCGCCACTAGTTGGGCTGAATGCTTGAGCCACTCCTTAAATAAATCACTCTGTGGACTTGTTAAAAGATTATTGGGAGCCAAAAAAATCGCATAACCATCAGTCTTTACATACTTTAGCCCCTGCTCTATCAAAAGATGGTGGGCATAAGTATGTTCTGTCTGACTAGCTAGCTGGTAACGACTTGCAATCTGGTCATCTGGATAATAACCGATAGGTAAATCACTGATCATCACATCGCTTTCTTTCAAGACTTGCGGACGCACCGCATCTCCTTGAGCAAAATGCGCTTCTGACTTCATTACATCCGCTATGCTAGCAGATAAATCTATCAGCAAATCATCGATTTCAATCCCCAAATAATCAATTTGTTTCTGACTATTATTTAAGAGAGTTTCTGCCAGATTTCCCGTTCCGCTACCCAGCTCAAGAACAGTTATTTCAGATGCTTCTATTAATTGATCCATTAGAAATATCAATAAAAAACCAATTGAATCTGGGGTAAATTGATGGTTAGCTTGTAAAGGCTCCGTTTGTGCTGCCTTCATCAATATAAATTGGTAAACCCGTCGCCACTCTTCCTTACTCAGTTCTAAAGCCTTTAGAGCCTGATTATTTTGCGTAACCTCTGTCAAGTCTGTTTGCCCATCCAGATACATTCCATTCTGCTCAATTAAAGCATCATAAAAATTGGTTGACAAACTATTTTGAATCAGTTGGGTATTCTCCAAAATGAGCGTGTAGGCTTCTTCGATTTTTTCAAAATTCATGATTTCCTCCGCTCCCTATCTTATCAAAATTTAGTCTTTTTTTCCATCATCCCTTACTTCTTGACTGATCTCTTTCTTTTTTTGCTTTACTCTTTGTTTCATCCTCATTTGCCTGGCTTTTAGCAGCATTTTTATCCTTGTCCTTTATAGAAAAGTTAAAATCATAAGTCCGACCTGAAACCTCTACTGCAACTAATAGATTTCCATTCTCTTTCTGATAACGGCTTTTCCCTTTGTTAAATGATAATTCACCACTATCTTTCATCGGATCATTTTGTGTCAATAGAGCTATAGCATAAGCTGTTTGTCTTTCTTGTAAGAGCATGAAATTGCGCTGATTTGCAGTCTGGCGATTAAGATAAAACTGTAACAATAAGCTAAACACAGCTGCCATTAGTAAAGCATACATCATCACTCCTGCTTTAATTTTCTTTTTCAACACGATAGATGTACTCTCTTTCTAAGCCGTCTTTAAATTGCAAAACCAAATGAACTATTTTGGACTCTTGATAAATTTGGGCATCTTTTAAACCATAGACCATCGGCTGATAGCCACGTCCTGTAGCATCTGTCTTTCTAAAATCATCGCTTTTAGATTTACCAAAAGCTATTGACTTTCCATCTTGCTTAACATATAACTTATTTTGCTCGACTTTTTCAAAATGACTACGCGATAATTCGACATCTAGCTGGTCTGCAAATAAAAGCCATTCCTTTATCTTGCTTTGTTCTTGATAACGTATTTCGCTTGCCAATAACTTTGTCATAGCTTGAAATACCAAGAGTCCCCCACTAATAACCATAAGGGCAACAAGTGCTTCTAACAAGGTAAAAGCAGCTATTTTACCGTTTTTCAACGTGAATCAACTCCTCCCCTTGGTAGAACACTCGAATCTGATCCTTGTTCCTCTGAACCTGAACCTGTATACCATTTAACTGAAGTTGGTCTTGCCCTGTCTGGAGAGCCATCTGAGCCACCCGCAAGACCTCTTCTTTTTGCAAAATAGCTAGCGTTTCTCTGCGAGAATAAGAAATTTGATGAAGTAATAAACTAGCAATAATAGAGAAAATGCCTAAAGCTAACAGTGCTTCTAATAAAATCGTTGCCTTAATTTGTTGTTTTTTTAAATTTCCCATTTCCAATATAAAGCTGATAAGTCACTCGTCCTTCCTTGGTTTGAAATTGAATCTTGCTAAGTGAAGAATTCCCCCCTACTTTATCAAACTGAATCTGCTCTTCCTCCAATAACTGAACACTTTTTGGAATCTTTAGCTGAGCATAGCCATTTGAAATTCCCTGATTTGAAATTTGTAAGACTAGCTTACTCTGAGAAGAGGTACTAAGCTTCTGACTTTCTTGATAAAAATGTTCAAATTCTAAAAAGAATATTTTTGATTGAATTTGCTCAAAAGAGGCTTGAACAGAGGTCGATAAAGCTATCAAGATGAAGCTACTAATCATTAAAACCAAAAGGCTTTCCAATACCGTAAAGGCTTTAATTGGCAACTGCCTGAGTTTCTCTATTGTTTTTTCCATAGTAGGCCTTATAAGAATCTGCTTGCTTTTGACTGATGTTTCCAGCAGCAACTAGTTTACTAAGCGTTGCTTGCTCTCCTGTATTTTTAAGCTCATATAACTCTGCCTGGCTTTCAACCACCTTGACCACCGCAGCATTTCCAGTATCCGAAACAGCCTCTTTTTGCTTGGTTAGATTAGGGACAAATAAGAGCATCAGGACACTGATAATCAGAAGGACGACTAACATTTCCACCAAAGTAAACGCTTTAACGCGTAATTTTTTTAATTTGTTCATAGATGAACCTCCATATTTTGATAAAGGGGCAAAAGCATTGCCGCATACAGTAAAACAATCATTAATGCCACAAAAACAAATACTAAGGGTTGAATCAAGTTCATAGATCTATTGACCCGACTGAAAAATTCCTCCCAGGTCTTATGGGCATAAATTTCTAATTCATTCCCCAGCTTAGATTTGACTTCCCCATATTCGATGATTAGGGACAATTCCTTTTTGAAAAAAGGATACGAAGAAATCTTTTGCGGGAATTCCTGACCATTCTGTAAAGCTAAACTTAAGTCTTGGCCGATTTCTTGAAATAGAGCCGATTTCTGGTTCTGCATGATTTGAAAAATTTGACTAAGCTCTAAGCCTTGTCCAATCATATTTCCCCACTCACGTGCGTAATAGGCCGTTAGATAAATCTTTACAAACGATCCGACAAAAGGGATGCGAGCCAAAAGTGAATAGATTACAATTTTTTTCCGACGCTTAAAGACTAAGTATGTACCGCCAACTAAACCAATCAGAGTCAAGATGCTGATCAAAAAAATACTCGGCAACTGGCTGATAACTTGAGTCGCAAGGTTTTGACTCGTTAACTGAGGCAAAAGATAATTTCTCAACCCCATCATAATCAACACCAGAAAGCCAAGAAGCATCATAGGGTAGGTCGCTACTTCTATTAATTTCTTTTTGACTTTGCTTAAATTATCCAAGTATTCCTCGATTTTCAGCAAAGCGAGAGATAGGTTACCATGCAACTCCGCCAACGATAATTGAGTTGACACTGCATGTGAGAATCCCATCCCAGCCATAATCTCTGAAAATGTCTGGCCACTCGCCAAGCCTTGACGCATCTGTTGGACATAGGCTGATTCTAAAAGAGCGCTTCGCCCTAAAAAGTCTACAATCTCTGCTAAGTGAAAACCACTAGAAAACAAATTATTAAATAGCTCGATAATCTTTTTTTGCTTAGCAGTTCCTAATCTTTTCTGCCTGTGCTTGCTCAGGATGGATATGTCCCGCTGCAAGAAGCTGATCAATCTGCTGATTCCAGTTGGTTGGTTCGTGCTCTTGGTAGTTGCTGTTGGCAAAGTCTATCACACCTCCTCCCCCAATCAAGCGCTGGTAACAAATACCTTGTAAAACAATCTTTAGCTCTTCCTCGCTGACACCCAACTCCAACAAGCGCTCATACACACCTGGAATGCTTTTAGCATGAATCGTCGAAAAGACTGTAGCTCCTGTCAAGCTAGCTCGAACCACAGCTCTCGCTGTTTCACTATCTCGAATTTCCCCAATAATCAGCAAGTCCGGACGGTGGCGCAGGGAAAGTTTAATCAGACTCTCATAGGTCAGACCAATCGTTTCATTCAGCTGTAGTTGAAGCATTTCTTCCTGCTTAATTTCAACAGGATCTTCAATGGACATGACCTGTTGACCCTTAAATTTTAGCTGAGCTAATTGATGCATGAGAGTGGTTTTACCACTCCCTACTGGTCCCGAAAAAAGATAGAGTCCCCTATCTTTAAATTTTTCTCTCAATTCAGGAAAGTGAGTAAACCAAAATTTTAGCTCTGTCTCTTCATCATGTAAAAGTCGAATAACCAGGCTTTCAAAACCACGATAGTCTCCTACTGTAGATAAGCGAATTGACGTTTCCTTATCATCATAACGATAATCACAGGACCCCAGCTGACTACGACGCTTTCACCCACATTCATCCCAGCTAAAAACTTAAAATGGCTGATGACAGCTGCTAATTGATCAAATTCATAGGTTTGAATAAAACGCCGCTCATCGCCAATGCGCATATACAGCTCGTAACACCCTTCCTTCGGTACAAAGTAGATATCTTGTGCCTGCTCTTCTTTCGCTTGCCGAACAATCGCTTGAGCAATTTCTTGAACCATAAATCCTCCTAAAAAGAAATACAAGACACTTTCGCGCCTTGCCTAATTACTTATTCGCAAACAAATCAAAAAAGCCGATAAAAATATCAGCTTTCTTCTTTTTTATCTCTCATTCGGCAAGTACGGTGCTTCTCTATACCAGCTTGCTTAGCATATCCTGGCCGAATTTTACTATTAGGAATCACTTTTTCATCCTCTAGGAGCAAGATAGATCGATATTGTTGCACATAGTCATCACACTCTTCACACCATCTCACATCATCCTCAATCCAAAAAACCGTCATTAAATCACTCCGGCTCTTATATAGTTTAAACTCTTTCTCAAGCTCCAACCATCTGGTTTTATAGAATTTTAAAGCATCATAATAATTCTCAAAATTTTGTTCTTGAACAATATCTTTTTCCCAGCCATCCAAGAACCACCAGGGTTCATAGTCCCCATACATCTCTATTACACAATACATATTTTCTTCCTTTGTACCGTATATTATATAAGAATTCCTTTGAGATTAAAATTATTTTGCTTATTTTTTTGATAAATGAAATAAGCATCAACCACTAACTCTCTGTAAATCATTCTATACACTGGTTTTGTATCCAGATTTCTTAGATGTATTTTACTTCTGGATAAAAAGAAACTCGTTTTTCAACGAGTTTCACTAATCTTATTCTGTTACAACTGATTCAGTTGTTTCAGCTCCTTCAGGGTTCACTACAATCTCATCAATGATTTCAACTTCATTGATAGCTTGTGGTTCTAAGTTACGGTAACGAGCCATACCTGTACCAGCTGGAATAATCTTACCGATGATAACATTTCCTTAAGGCCAAGGAGATGGTCTTTCTTACCACGGATAGCAGCATCCGTCAAGACACGAGTTGTTTCCTGGAAGGAAGCTGCAGACAAGAAGCTGTTTGTCTCAAGGGAAGCCTTGGTGATTCCCATAAGGACTGGACGAGCTGTCGCAGGTACTCCACCTGAGATAACCACATCACGGTTAGCATCTGTAAAGTCTGTAATATCCATAAGAGTTCCCATGAGAAGATCTGTATCACCTGGATCCATGACACGTACTTTACGGATCATTTGACGAACCATTACTTCGATGTGTTTGTCGCCGATTTCTACCCCTTGGCTACGGTAAACTTTCTGTACCTCAGCAAGCAGGTAAGTTTCAACAGACAAGACATCACGAACAGCTAGCAAATGCTTAGGCTGGATAGAACCTTCGGTCAAAGCCGCACCACGAGATACTTGGTCACCCACTTCAACTTTCATACGAGCTGTAAATGGCACCACATACTCGCCTTCGCCAGTTTGTCCCTTGACAAAGACCTTCTTGGTACGAGTAGAAGCATCTTCTTCGATAGCAGTAACCTCACCTTTAACTTCAGTGATGACCGCTTCCCCTTTCGGATTACGGGCTTCAAAGATTTCTTGGACACGAGGAAGACCTTGCGTGATATCTGAGCTTGAAGCAACACCACCCGTGTGGAAGGTACGCATGGTTAACTGCGTACCAGGTTCACCGATCGATTGAGCAGCGATTGTTCCGACTGCTTCACCCACTTCAACTGCATCACCAGTCGCCAAGTTAATACCATAACAGTGACGGCAGACACCGTGACGAGTATTACATGTTAGAACACTGCGAATGGTTACTTCCGTCACACCAGCATTAACAACTTGACGTGCCATATCCTCTGTTACAAGAACATTAGCAGGAACTAAGACCTCTCCAGTCTCAGGATGTTTGATGGATTTCTTAGTATAGCGACCTACCAAACGCTCTTCAAGAGGTTCGATCATTTCCTTACCATCTGTGATAGAAGTGATAAGAAGTCCACGATCTGTTCCACAGTCATCTTCACGGATGATAACGTCTTGAGCCACGTCAACCAAACGACGTGTCAAGTAACCAGAGTCGGCTGTTTTAAGGGCCGTATCCGTCATACCTTTACGAGCACCGTGAGTTGAGAAGAACATTTCGAGTACTGACAAACCTTCACGGAAGTTAGACAAGATTGGCAATTCCATGATACGTCCATTTGGCGCAGCCATCAAACCACGCATACCAGCAAGTTGTGAGAAGTTTGAGATATTACCACGTGCTCCAGAATCCATCATCATAACAATTGGATTTCGGATCTTGACTAGCCGTTAAGCGTTTTTCAAGTTTCTCACGTGCAGCACGCCATTCGTCAGTAACCGCATTGTAGCGTTCATCATCCGTAATCATACCACGGCGGAATTGCTTCGTAATTTGATCGACACGTTGGTGAGATTCTTCGATAATCTCTGCCTTATCTTCTACAACTGGGATATCCGCAATCCCCACTGTCAGACCAGCCAATGTAGAATGGTGGTAGCCTAAGTCTTTCAAGCGGTCAAGGAGAGCAGATGTTTCTGTTGTACGGAAGCGTTTGAAGATCTCAGCGATGATATTCCCAAGATTTTTCTTCTTAAATGGTACATTCAATTCAAGAGCTTGAATGGCTTCCTTGATATCTTTTCCTGGTTTCAAGAAATATTTATCTGGAACACCTTCAGTCAAGTTAGCATTGGTTGGCTCTTGCAGATACGGTAATTCCTCAGGCATAATTGCATTAAATAGAATTTTACCGACTGTTGTCATTAAAATCTTATGTTTTTGTGATGCTGTCCATGGTTTTTTGAGACTATCAGTAGCAATACCAACACGAGTATGCAAATGAACGTAGCCATTACGAAGAGCCATAACAGCCTCATCCATATCCTTAAAGACCATTCCTTCGCCTTCACGGCCAGCTTCTTCCATGGTTAGGTAATAGTTACCCAAGACCATATCCTGAGACGGCGTTACAACTGGTTTTCCGTCTTTAGGGTTCAAGATGTGCTCAGCAGCCAGCATCAAGATGCGTGCTTCAGCCTGAGCTTCTTCAGATAATGGTACGTGGATAGCCATTTGGTCACCGTCAAAGTCGGCATTGTAGGCTTCACAGACCAGTGGGTGCAAGCGCAAAGCTTTACCATCAATCAAAACTGGCTCAAAGGCCTGAATCCCCAAACGGTGTAGCGTCGGTGCGCGGTTAAGAAGCACTGGGTGTTCTTTAATCACTTCTTCTAAATATCCCAGATGCGCTCATCTCCACGCTCTACCAGACGTTTAGCTGCTTTTACGTTTTGCACGATGTCACGCGCAACGATTTCACGCATTACAAAAGGTTTGAAGAGCTCGATCGCCATTTCACGTGGCACACCACATTGGTACATCTTAAGAGTTGGTCCAACTGCGATAACGGAACGACCTGAGAAGTCAACCCGTTTACCCAGCAAGTTTTGACGGAAGCGTCCTTGTTTCCCTTTGAGCATGTGGCTCAATGATTTGAGCGGACGGCTACCTGGTCCAGTAATTGGACGACCACGACGACCGTTATCAATCAAAGCATCCACCGCTTCTTGAAGCATACGCTTCTCATTTTGAACAATGATACCTGGCGCATTCAACTCAAGCAAGCGAGCCAAACGGTTGTTCCGGTTGATAACACGGCGATAGAGATCATTGAGGTCAGAAGCCGCAAAACGACCACCATCCAGCTGAACCATCGGGCGCAAATCTGGTGGAATAACCGGCAGGATATTGAGAACCATCCATTCTGGTTTATTGCCAGACTTGTAGAAGGCGTCCAAAACGTCCAAGCGACGAACTGCCTTCACACGTTTTTGACCAGTTGCAGTTTTTAATTCCTCTTTAAGGGCCGTAATTTCAGCTTTTAAGTCCACTTGTTTCAAGAGATCTTGAATAGCCTCAGCCCCCATTTTAGCTACAAACGAACCCGCACCATACTCACGCAAACGCTCACGGTACTCACGCTCCGTCATAATAGACTTGTGCTCAAGCGGTGTATCCTTAGGATCAATCACAACATAAGCTGCAAAGTAGATGACTTCTTCAAGAGCACGGGGACTCATATCCAAAGTAAGTCCCATACGACTTGGAATTCCTTTAAAGTACCAAATATGTGAGACTGGCGCTTTCAATTCGATGTGTCCCATACGTTCACGACGAACTTTGGCACGAGTAACTTCAACACCACAGCGGTCACAAATAATTCCCTTGTAACGAATCCGTTTGTACTTACCACAGGCACATTCCCAATCCTTAGTTGGACCAAAGATCACTTCATCAAAAAGCCCTTCGCGTTCTGGTTTCAGTGTACGGTAATTGATTGTTTCAGGTTTCTTCACTTCTCCATAAGACCATGAACGGACCTTGTTTGGAGAGGCTAGGGTGATTTGCATACTTTAAAACGATTTACATCAACCACTATTTCTTACCTTTCTTCATTTTCTAGTCAGTGTGAAGAATTATTCTTCTGTTCCTTCAGCATCAAAAGCTGCCTTAGCTTCTTGAGCTGCTTTTTCACGTGCTTTTTCAAGGTCATCAACGTGAATTACATCATCATCTTCACCTTCATCTAAGTCACGTAATTCTACTTCATTATCATCTTCATCAAGAACGCGCATGTCCAGACCAAGAGATTGCAATTCTTTAACAAGAACGCGGAAGGATTCTGGCACACCTGGTTTTGGAATTGGTTTTCCTTTGGTAATAGCTTCATAAGCCTTCAGACGTCCATTGACATCATCTGACTTGTAAGTCAAGATTTCTTGGAGAACATTAGAAGCACCATATGCTTCCAAAGCCCAAACTTCCATCTCACCAAAACGTTGTCCACCAAACTGAGCTTTACCTCCGAGTGGCTGTTGGGTAACCATTGAGTATGGACCTACTGATCGCGCGTGGAGTTTGTCATCAACCATGTGGTGGAGCTTGATCATGTACATGACACCGACAGATACACGGTTGTCAAATGGCTCACCGGTACGTCCATCGTAAAGAATGGTCTTAGCATCACTATCCATACCAGCTTCGCGTACAGTATCCCAGAGATCTTCTGAGCTTGCTCCATCAAAGACTGGTGTTGCAATATGGATGCCCAAGTTACGTGCTGCCATACCAAGGTGAAGCTCCATAACCTGACCAATGTTCATACGAGATGGTACCCCAAGTGGGTTCAACATGATATCAACTGGTGTTCCATCTGGCAAGTAAGGCATGTCTTCCACAGGAACGATACGGGATACAACCCCTTTGTTTCCGTGACGACCGGCCATCTTATCTCCAACCTTGATCTTACGTTTGAGCAATGTAGACACGAACCAGCATATTAACACCAGATTGCAACTCATCGCCATTTGCACGGGTAAAGATCTTCACATCACGAACCACTCCATCGGCACCATGCGGCACGCGCAGAGAAGTATCACGGACTTCACGAGACTTGTCACCAAAGATGGCATGAAGCAGGCGCTCTTCAGCAGAGAGGTCTTTTTCACCCTTCGGAGTGACTTTCCCGACTAGGATGTCGCCTTCTTTGACTTCCGCTCCGATACGGATAATACCCATTTCATCCAGGTTACGCAGGGCATCTTCTCCTACGTTTGGAATTTCGCGGGTAATTTCTTCTGGGCCAAGCTTGGTGTCACGTGTTTCTGATTCGTATTCTTCCAAGTGAACAGAGGTGTAGACATCGTCTTTGACCAGACGCTCACTCATGATAACCGCATCCTCGAAGTTATAACCTTCCCATGTCATGTAGGCAACGATTGGGTTTTGTCCCAGAGCCATTTCTCCATTTTCCATAGAAGGTCCGTCAGCGATAAAGTCGCCTTTTTCAACAACATCGCCAACTTTTACAAGGGTGCGTTGGTTGTAAGCAGTTCCTGAGTTAGAACGACGGAATTTTTGAATTTGGTACACATCAAGAGAACCATCTTCACGGCGGACTTCAACCTTGTCTGCATCCGCATAGGTAACCTTACCATCATGCTGGGCAATAACCGCTGCACCAGAATCATGGGCAGCTTGATATTCCATACCAGTACCGACATACGGTGCTTTTGGATCAATCAAAGGCACAGCCTGACGTTGCATGTTGGCACCCATGAGGGCACGGTTGGAGTCGTCATTTTCTAAGAAAGGAATACATGCTGTCGCTACAGCAACTACCTGCTTAGGCGATACATCCATATAGTCTACTTGGTCTGATGGGAATTCTTGGTTATTACCTTGGTGACGTCCCATAACGATAGGCTCTGCAAAACCACCATTTTCATTAAGCTTAGAATTGGCCTGCGCTACGATAAACTCATCTTCCTCATCAGCTGTCAACCAAACGATTTCGTTGGTTACCACGCCAGCTTCACGATCTACCTTACGGTAAGGCGTTTGAATAAATCCATATTTGTTAAGATGTCCATAAGAAGACAGGTTATTGATCAAACCGATGTTTGGTCCTTCAGGCGTTTCAATCGGACACATACGGCCATAGTGAGTATAGTGCACGTCCCGCACTTCATAACCAGCGCGGTCACGTGTCAAACCACCAGGTCCTAAGGCAGATAGACGACGCTTGTGAGAAAGTTCAGATAGCGGATTGTGTTGGTCCATGAACTGTGACAACTGTGAAGAACCAAAGAATTCTTTAATAGCTGCAGTCACTGGACGGATGTTGATGATTTGCTGTGGAGTTAGTACTTCGTTATCTTGTACACTCATCCGTTCGCGAACATTACGCTCCATTCGAGAAAGTCCGAGGCGAACCTGGTTAGCCAAAGCTCACCAACAGCACGAATACGACGGTTCCCCAAGTGGTCAATATCATCCACACGGCCGATCCCTTCAGCCAAGTTGAGGAAGTAACTCATCTCAGCCAAGATGTCAGCTGGTGTTACAGTCCGAACTTTGTCAGAAGGATTTGCATTACCAATAATAGTCACAACACGGTCTGGATCCGTCGGAGCCACAACTTTGAACTTCTGCAATTCTACAGGCTCTGTCAAGACAGCCGAGTCATTTGGAATATAAGTGATTTTGTTCAAACCATTGTCCAGCTGCTCTGCAATGCTGTCAATGACACTGCGGGTCATAACTGTACCAGCTTCAACCAAGATTTCTCCCGTTTCAGCGTCAACAAGTGGCTCAGCAATGGTTTGATTTAGCAAGCGTGTCTTGATATTAAGCTTTTTATTAATCTTATAACGTCCAACCGCCGCCAAGTCGTAACGATGCGGATCAAAGAAACGCGCTACCAAAAGAGAGCGAGAGCTTTCTGCTGTCTTAGGCTCACCCGGACGAAGACGCTCATAAATTTCTTTCAGAGCTTCATCCGTACGAGAGTCCATAGGATTTTTATGAATATCTTTTTCAATGGTATTGCGTACCAAGTCGCTATCGCCAAAAATATCAAAAATCTCATCATCACCTGAGAAACCAAGCGCACGAACTAAAGTCGTAAACGGAATTTTACGAGTCCGATCAATACGAGTGTAGGCGATGTCTTTTGAGTCTGTTTCCAGCTCTAGCCAAGCTCCACGGTTAGGAATAATAGTTGAACCGTAGCCGACTTTACCATTTTTATCAACTTTATCGTTAAAATAGACACCAGGAGAGCGTACCAATTGAGATACGATAATACGCTCACCACCGTTGATGATGAAAGTTCCCATTTCAGTCATGATTGGGAAATCACCAAAGAAGACTTCCTGAGTCTTGATTTCACCAGTTTCCTTGTTAATCAGACGGAAGGTTACAAAGATCGGTGCTGAATAGCTGGCGTCGTGAATACGCGCTTCTTCCAGCGTATATTTTGGTTCACGGATTTCATATCCTACAAATTCCAATTCCATGGTATCCGTAAAGTTTGAAATAGGAAGTACATCTTCAAAGACTTCCTTCAGACCATGATCCAAAAATCTTTAAAAGAATCTGTTTGAATCTCAATCAGGTTAGGTAAATCAAGAACTTCCTTAATTCTTGAGAAGCTACGACGGGTACGATGTTTCCCGTATTGAACGTCATGTCCTGCCAAGTTTTTACTCCTTTATGATAAGATACTAAGGGACGATTCGACTTGTCGAAATTTCTATAGGAAAACGAAAGTCTACTGTGCCTTATAAACACAGAAACTCATCGCTTTCTCTAAGAAATTAGTCCCGAGTTCAAGTGACCAAGATACTCTGGCCGTAAAAAAGCGAGGTAAAAATAGGAAATGAGCAAAGTATTCAATGAACACTAGACAATCTAATTCTTACAAAGCTTTAGGCCAAGTTCAATTAAGACGGAGAGCATTACAAATCGAAAAAATAGAAAAGCAATGCAATATTTAATAAATGCAAAACAATTTATCTTTTTTCGAGTTTTGGCTCAAGTTTTATTTCATACCTCTAAGAGGGTATCTGCCATTTCACAGCACTGTAAAACAGCTACAATTAGTCCTTTCTGAGCAATTTTCAGAATTATTAAAAATTGATTACAAAAAACAATTTTTTCTAAAAATAGGCACAAAAAGAGCAGCTAAATCTGACTTATGAAAGTTTGATTTAACTGCTGTTAGCTTTTTTGGACAATATTTCAAAAAAACAAACGACAAATTATTAATATTATTTTACCCCATTTCGCTTAAAAATGCAAGGTTATCAGCGTTATGAAAGCCTTTTTATTTTAATTTGTTCGGCTTTGGCTAGAATTTTTATCCTTAGAAGAATCCTCTTGATTTTTATTAGAGTCCTTTTCTTCTTTTTCATTTTTCTTTTCGTTGGACTTTTCTTTGTCTTTGTCTTTCTTCTCAGTTTCTTGGCTGCCGATCATCGAAGCCCAGGCCTGCTGTAAATCTCCATCTGTACCACCGATAGCAAAACGATAAGAAAGTGCTGGAGCTCCATTTTTAGCCCAGTAACTTTTCACAGTCGGACCTGTAACTGTCACGTCACGACCATTTACATTGACACGTCCGCCCTTGGTTCCTGTAGCTTTCAAGACATCCGAACCAATCACGCTTGGATCTAGATTAAAACGATCTCCAATACCAAAAATATTTGGATCAGCTTGGTGGATAGCATTCACAAGATTTGCCATATAACTAGCATTATTATTATATCCTGTTAATGCAGCCATTGAGGTATTATCATCATGACCAATCCATCCGCCCAAAGTCACTTTTGGAGTAGAGAGCATCAGCCACATATCCCCATTAACATTGGTTGTACCTGTTTTCCCGATCCAGTCAGCACTTAACAAGTCACCATTGACTTGTGACAAACGTGACTTGAAGGTTGTAGTTGTTCCAGAGTCTAAAACTCCTCTCATTAAACTCTGCATAATCGTTGCTGACGCAGGACTATAAACTTGTACAGGCTCTGCTTTATGCTCATAGACAACCTGACCTAAGCGATTCGTGATTTTTTCAATCATATAGCGCTCCTGAAAGGCCCCGTTATTAGCTAATGTCTGGAAGCCATTGGTATGCTGAGCGACTGATACTTCAATCCCTCCTCCCAATGGTAGACTTTCAACCGTGTAGTCTGAGATAGAATACCCCATTTTATCCATGTAGCCCTTGACATTGACACCTTTTTCGCGCAATAGCTTATAAGTCCAGTAAGCCGGAATATTCCATGACGCATTCAACGCTTCAGGTAGATCGATCATAGCAGTTCCACGACTATCAGCATGCATAATTGGATCACCACTTGAGAAGTTTGTTGGATAATTAGACAATATGCTCGCACTTCCCATTAATCCTTGATCAATTGCTATTCCATAAGCTAAAATAGGCTTAATCGTCGAACCTGGAGAACGCTCTGTATCAAAAGCATGGTTATTTTGATTCTCTGCATAATTTCGACCACCGATAAATCCTAAAACCGCTCCTGTCTGATTATTAAGCAAGACATTCCCTACTTGCACCTGCCCAGTGCCATCATCTAGGATCTCACCGTAAGTTGCGACCGCATTCTGCATCGCATCGTGAACAGCCTTATTGATCGTTGTTGTGATTGTATAGCCACCTTCACTTAATTCTTTTTTCGCCAACTCTTTATAAGATTTAACAGTCGCCGTATTTTTCAAGTCTTGCTGAGAAACATTATCTCGTTTGATAAGATAATTATACATGGCTTTCTCGGCTTCAGACATAGCTGTATAGTAAAGGTAACCACGCGAAACTCGCTCAACAGTACCAGAAGGCAAGAAATCTTTTGTCAAATCATAGTCTTTATATAAATTGTACTCATCCTGGCTCAAAGCACCCGTACGATACATATTATAGAGAACATCTTTGGCCCTATTAAGTCCATATGCCATATTTTCCGGTGTCTTAAGACTACCATTTGAGGCATAGGGAGAATATACAATCGGACTTTGCGGCAAGCCTGCTATGAATGCTGCCTGTGGAATCGTCAATTGACTTGCACTAACTCCAAAAATTCCTTGAGCTGCTTCTTCCACACCTGCAATATTTTGTCCCTTATTATTTCTACCAAAAGGTGACACATTTAGGTAAGTCGTAAGAATTTCATCCTTGGACATATAACGCTCTAAAGCTAGAGCATCAACAATCTCCGTAGCTTTACGTGTAAAGGTTGGTGCATCTCCGACAACCTGTTGCTTGATAATTTGCTGTGTAATTGTCGACCCACCGCTGGCAGATCCAATCCCTACCACAGATCCTAAAGTAGCTCGCAAGACTGCTTTAGGCACGACCCCATTATGTGTCATGAAATTCTCATCCTCAGTAGCGATAACAGCTTTTTTGACATTCTCAGAAATAGCAGAACTGTCAACCGTCACTCGTATCAAATCACTATCTATGGATGAAATCACACTACTGTCCGAATAGGTCAACTTTGATACAGCTGATATATTTTGCACCTGACGAATCAAAGCATCCTTTTCAGGTACGGAGACCTTATTAAATAGATTAAGTGCATAACCCGTCGCAATACCAGCCCCAAATAATCCTCCTAAAAAAAGAAAGACAAAAAGGGCATTTGACAATAGCTTGATGCTACGCAAAGTAATCGCACCAACATCGGCAGGAGACAACGGTTCTCCCTCTTTTGTGTTATGTGGTTTCTTACTTATTCTACTTAACAAAGTACGAAACTTTTTATTGACTTGTTTCAACATATTCTATCCTCGTAATGCTTATTATATCAAAATCTTTGTACTTGTGACAACAAGAGATCCAATCGCTATTTTTTGTGAAACTTTTTCTCAATTTTTTGCTATTTTATTACACTCTTTTCATGGTTTATGGTAAAATGAGAGAATACATTTAAAACTAAAAAGGAGAGACAGACATGCACATTTTTGATGAGCTAAAAGAACGTGGGTTGATTTTTCAAACAACTGACGAAGAAGCCTTACGACACGCACTAGAAGAAGGTCAGGTCTCTTATTATACTGGATATGATCCGACAGCTGACAGCCTGCATCTTGGACACCTTGTGGCTATCTTGACTAGCCGTCGATTACAGCTAGCTGGACACAAACCTTATGCGCTCGTTGGCGGTGCTACTGGGCTCATTGGCGATCCCTCTTTAAAGATGCTGAGCGTAGTTTGCAAACAAAAGAGACAGTTGAAGATTGGGTAAAAAGTATTCAAGGACAGCTCTCTGGATTGCTTGACTTTGAAAGTGGTCAAAATAAAGCAGAAATGGTCAACAATTATGACTGGTTCTCAGATATTAGTTTCATTGACTTTCTCCGTGATGTTGGAAAATACTTTACAGTCAACTATATGATGAGCAAAGAGTCCGTCAAAAAAAGGATCGAAACAGGTATTTCCTATACAGAATTTGCATACCAAATCATGCAAGGCTATGACTTTTTCATCTTAAATCAAAAACATGGTGTGACTTTGCAAATCGGAGGTTCTGATCAATGGGGAAATATGACTGCGGGAACAGAATTACTTCGTCGTAAAGCTGATAAAACAGGACATGTTATCACTGTCCCACTCATCACTGACGCTACCGGTAAAAAATTTGGCAAGTCAGAAGGAAATGCCGTTTGGCTTAATGCCGACAAAACAAGTCCTTACGAAATGTACCAATTCTGGATGAATGTCATGGATGACGATGCAGTTCGATTCTTGAAGATTTTCACTTTCCTAAGCTTAGATGAAATTGAGACAATTCGTCAACAATTTGAAGCTGCTCCGCATGAACGACTCGCCCAAAAAAATCCTAGCACGTGAGGTCGTATCCTTGGTGCATGGTGAAAAAGCCTACCAAGAAGCACTAAACATCACTGAACAACTCTTTGCTGGTAATATTAAAAATTTATCTGTGAAAGAATTAAAACAAGGACTTCGTGGTGTGCCTAATTATCAAGTCAAAGAAGAAGACAGCCTCAACATTGTGGATTTATTAGTCGTTGCAGGCGTTGTAAATTCTAAACGCCAAGCACGTGAAGACGTCCAAAACGGCGCCATCTACTTAAATGGCGATCGTATTCAAGATTTAGACTACACGCTAAGCGATACTGATAAGTTAGAAAACGAGTTAACTGTCATCCGACGTGGTAAGAAGAAATACTTTGTATTAACGTATTAAACCCAAAGGAAACCTGACGATGAATAGGTTTCCTTTTCCATATCAAACAATCATAAGCAGGATTTACATGAAACCAAAACTTGTTCGCTTTGCTACAGCCACTGCCTTTGCATGCCCTCTCTGTAAAGAATCACTCACCTTACATGAAAATTGCTTTAAATGTGATCATCGTCATTCTTTTGATTTGGCGAAATTTGGCTATATAAACCTAGCTCCCCAAATCAAACAATCTAAAGAATACGATAAAGATAACTTTATCTATCGCCAAAATATTTTAGAATCTGGCTTTTATCAACATATTTTGCAAGAAATAGAATATATTTTACAAGATCTACCAAATAAGCATATCATTTTGGATGCAGGATGTGGCGAGGGTTACTATAGCAGAAAATTACAAAACATTTTCCCTACTAAAAGCTACTATGCTTTCGACATTTCAAAAGACTCTATACTGCTAGCCAGCAAAAATGATACCAGTCACGCCATCAAATGGTTTGTCGGCGACTTGGCTAATCTCCCCATTAAAAATGACAGTATTGATCTAATTTTAGATATCTTTTCTCCCGCAAATTACCAAGAATTTCAACGAGTTCTAACTGATAACGGATTGTTGATAAAGGTAATCCCAACCAAACACCATGTCAAGGAAATCCGCAATAAAGTTGCCAAGCAACTCACAAATCAAGATTATTCCAACCAAGAAATATTAAAGCATTTTGAAAAATATTTTGATATCCTTGAACAAAGAGAAGTTTGCGCAACCTATTCTATTAATGAGGACCAAAAAGAGGCCCTCATTCGCATGACTCCTCTTCTCTTTCATATTAGACACCAGGCTATCGATTGGTCTGACTTAAAAGAAATTACTATTGCGGCAACTATATTAGTTGGAAAAGCAAAAAAGTAGAACGATCCAAATAATCACTTTGTGCCTTCCTACTTCCAAAACTAAGTATTCTGTATGTATAAATCATTTTGAGGCTAGAACATGTTTGTCCCAGCCTCTTTTTCATATTTAACTCCGATTATTTAAGACGATAATAAAAACTGCCTTGCTCTCCAAACGATTGGATTCCAACTCCTGTCCAGAGACGATCACGATTCCTATCTGATGTATCTTTAAAGCTTTCAGTATCTGTCAACTTAACACCACTTGGAATAAATTCTAGTAAAAAACCACCCGTCTCTCCACCATAAACACCGCCAGAAGCCGTCCCATAATCTGTCAGAGATGCTCCGCCAAATTCATAGGTAGTAGAAATCAAACCTTTTTCATCAAAGGTAAGTTGCTCTCCCTTGTCATTTTGCCATGTTCCTTTAACACTTGAAAAATTGCCATTAGCCAATTCTGTGATATTCATCTTTGTCTCAAGTGTCTGATTAGAAATACTAGAACTTTCAGAGGTTTTACTAGATTCTGAACTCACCGAACTAGTTGAAGTAACAACTTGACTAGAAGTAGAAGAGCTTTCCTGTGTTTCCCCTTTTGTGGAACAGCTAGACAATACCAAACCGCTACCTCCAAATGCTAAGAACAATAAAGTCAATGAAATTATACGTCTCTTCATGTTTTTCCTCCAGGGATCAAGCTCGAATTTTCAAGCTCTCTTTCGTTTTTTGCTATAGACTTTATTGTATCTTTTTTCTATCTTTTTAGCAACTAATCACTGAGAAACGCGATAATAGGCTGATGCTGCAACATCTCCAGGCAAACTTTGTCCTGCAAAAATACGGTCTTGATTAGTATCAGAAGTATCGCCTTCCGGTGCGATGGTATTCCCCTTCATTACAAACCATATAGCATAGCCCGTATAACCTGATTGGACATTAACTATCAAATTACCTGCAACATCATAATTAAAAGAAGTGATATTGTCCGTATCGTTTACCAGGCCTTTTTCATTGAAAATAATTTTTTCGCCTGCTGCATTTTGCCAGACTCCTTTTACACTGCTATAATTCCCATGCGTCATAGCATTGAAATCGAAACTTGTTGATCGTGTTTTAGTTTGCTCTTTTCCCTCAGCTTGATCGCTAGGTTTTCCAGTTTCAGTTGCATTATCATCAGATGTCGAAACAGTCTCCTTGCTACTTGTCGTAGTAGTACTTGAATCCTGCTTTGATGAACTTTTCGTAGAGACGCTAGAGGAAGGCTGTGAAGATTTTGAAATAGTTTTATGATTCATGGAAGTAGATAGTTTGAAATAAAGAATCACACTAATTCCTATGATAAATAATAGACTAACAATGCCTAAAAGCCATTTCTTGTTCATACCAATTCCTCCTCAGCTCTTATTTCACTTCAATTGTAATAAAATTGTAACATAAAGTCAATATATTTTACAAAAATATTACAAAAATGTCAGATAATCGATTTGAGTTTCACTAAGTATTATTATTGAACAGCTAAAACTTTATAAATCGTTTTAGCTAAAGCTGCTTCATAATCAGATATATCATAAAGTTTATCCGTTGTCACTTGGGCTGTCTGCTTCTCTAGCTCTACTGCCACATCTGACACTCCCTCCATAGACAGGAAATGCTGGGTAACGTGTTTAACACAGTTTTGACAAGATAAGTTTTCTAATTGGACTGTTTGTTTCATAGATTTACTCCTCCGTATATTTAGTTCATTTTAAAGCGTCCTAGACGCAGAGCATTGGCCACAACTGACACTGAGCTCAAGCTCATGGCCAGACCAGCCAGCATTGGATTGAGCAAGGGACCGCCGAAAAGATGCAGTAGGCCCATAGCAATCGGGATACCTAGTGTATTGTAGGCAAAGGCCCAGAAAAGATTTTCCTTGATATTGCGAATGGTCGCCTGACTGAGCTTGATAGCCTTGACTACATCCTGCAAATCACTATGCATGAGCACTACATCTGCTGATTCGATAGCTACATCGGCACCTGATCCGATGGCAATTCCACATCTGCTTGGACCAGAGCCGGTGCGTCATTGATACCGTCTCCGACCATGGCCAGTTTTTTCCCAGCTTCCTGCAAGTCCTTGATAGCAGTGGCCTTACCATCTGGCAATACACCTGCGATGACTTTTTGGATTCCAGCTTTCTGGGCAATAGCTGTCGCTGTTTCCTCACGATCCCCTGTCAGCATGATAACTTCTAGCCCCATAGACTGGAGCTCCTGGACCGCCTTCAGACTGCTAGACTTCATCTCATCGGCTACCGCTAGAATACCCGCTAGCTGTCCATCTATTGCGACAAACATGGCTGTTTTTCCTTCCTGGGATAATTCTAATAACTGTTCTTGAAAGGCACTGCTGTCAATGTGCTTTTCTTTCATCAAGCTTTCATTTCCCACCAGAAGCCGCTTACCCTCAACCTGAGCAGCCAATCCTCGGCCAACAATAGCCTCAAAATGGCTGACAGGCAGTAAGTCAAGCCCCTTCTCTTCAGCAGCTGCCAAAATAGCCTGAGCCAAAGGATGCTCAGAATGCTGCTCAGCACTAGCTATTAGTTGCAACAAGTCAGACCAATTCAAATCACCCAAGGGCAGCAGATCTGTCAGACTGGGCTTTCCAACCGTAATCGTCCCCGTCTTATCAAGAACTATGGTGTCCAGCTGATAAGCTGCTTCCAATGCTTGTCCAGACTTAATCAGAATGCCATTTTCAGCTCCTTTACCAGTCCCAACCATAATAGCTGTCGGAGTGGCTAATCCCAGCGCACAAGGGCAAGCAATGACCAGAACTGCGATAAAGATTGACAGAGAAAAGCTAAGACTCTCACCAGCTAGAAAATACCAGCCAAGAGCGGACAAAGTAGCCAAGCTCAGCACGATTGGAACAAAATAAAGCGAAATTTTATCGGCCAAAGCCGCTATCGGTGCCTTAGACCCCTGCGCTTCCTCCACCAATCTAACAATCTGGGCTAAGGTCGTATCCGAACCCACCCTAGTTGCTTGGTAGTCAATACTACCATTTTGATTGATCGTTGCACTGGTAATAGTGTCGCCTACCTTCTTTTCAATCGGGACACTTTCACCTGTCATCATGGACTCATCCACAAAGGTCTGGCCCTCCGTCACAAGGCCATCTACCGGCATACGCTCCCCTGGCTTGATACGGATAATGTCTCCAACTCGGATATCCTCCGTATCAATGCTCACAGCCTCACCATAGCGAATCACTGTCGCCTGACTAGGCACTAACTCAATCAGAGACTGAACGGCCTGAGATGTTCTCCCCTTAGCTGAACTTTCCAGATATTTCCCGAGAAGAACTAAGGTAATAATCACTGCAACCGACTCAAAATAGAGCTGATGAACAAAGGCATGATAGCCTAGAAAAACCTGACCGACCGAGTAGAGGCTGTAAAAAAATGCTGCGCCGGTCCCCACCGCAATCAAACTATCCATATTAGGATGGCGCTTGATAAGATTGCGAAATCCTCTCTGATAGAAGCCGCGCCCAATCCACACAGCAGGCAGAGTCAAAAGAAGTTGTGACAGAACGAAGACCAAGGGATGCGCCATATGGTCCAAAAAGCTAGGTAGAGGAAGACCGACCATACTGCCCATAGAGATATAAAGCAAGGGCAGAGCTGTAACCAAAAGAATTAGTAATTCTTGCTTCTTCCTTCGCAATTCCTGCGCTTTCATCGCAGCCTCTTCATTCACATCGGACGGTCGGTCTTTTCCTTTTTCTTCCGCCTGATAACCAGCCTCGGCTACTGCATCCAGCACTTGCTGGCTGTCAAATCCCTCCTTAGGAACCAAACTGAGACGTTCTGTTGCCAGGTTAACATTCACATCTTCGACAGTCTCTAAATCTTTGACCGCCATCTCCACCGTCATGGCACAAGCCGCACAGGTCATACCTGAAAGCTTGTATTCTTTTTTTTCCATCATAATCTCCTCATCCGCGACCACAACGACACTGTCCTTGTGAGCAGTGACATTCAATTTCTAGCGGGGCAGAAACTCTTTTTTTATCAATGGCCTGACTAAGCAACTGCAAATCTCCCTGGCTGAACTGGCTTCTCTCAACCATCGAAATCAACAGTTCTCCATGCTTGGTGTTACAGATATTGTCAAAGAGAGCCTGTAAAGTACTTTCCAAATGATCCTCTTCTAAAATCCTCGCATCATAGTAAAACTTGCCCTCTATTTTTCCATAGCGATAAATTCTTTGGCTTTGAGGCGATTCAACAGTGTTTTGATCGTAGCAGGCTTCCACGAGAAGTCTGCTTCCAAACGCGCCACAATCTCTGTACTTCGACTATGTGGATAAGCCCACAACACACGCATGACTTGCCATTCAGCCTGACTAATATTTTGCTGTTCCATTGTTTAACACTTCCTTGTTATTTACATTTGTAATTCAATACTTTATTAGTTTACATTTGTAATCAATATTTGTCAAGTATTTTTATCGCTACATTTCAAAACGTAAAAAAGAAGGCGGGATAATCCCGTCTTCTCAAGTTTATTCATATTAGTGCGCCAACATTTCTTGGGCAATTTCTTGACCAGTCAATTTACTTGGATAGTAGGTTGGCCAATTTTCCAACTCATTAAAGAGTGCTTCCTGACTTTCGCCACCATAGAAGATATGGAAATGAGCTGCCTTGGTCGGTGCAATATTATGATCACTAAACTGAACATACTTGTACTGGCCTGCATCTGCGTCTGTCGCTTCAAACATAAATCGTACTCCACGATTTCCCTTAGAGTAAGTCAGAGTATGCTTACCAACGTATTTATACGTATATTTCTTGGATTTTCCATCTACCACAAATTCCATAGTCTTGTCTGTAATATTGATATTGGATACATCTGTCTTGTAGCCTTTATCATAGTAGTCCTTGTATTCAGCAGCTGTCATTTTTCCAGTCAGCTTCGCTTTATAGTCAAAGACTTGGTCCAAGGTACCGTCCTTCAGATAAGGATAGACAGACTGCCACTTGCCTGCATAGTCAGATAAGGTCCGATCCTTGACGGCACTGTCTTCAAAGTAGCCATTTTGAACAGTCTTAGTATCCTCTTCTTTCTCAGCTGCAATCTCTGCTCCCTCTTGGTCCGTCGTTTTCTTAAGAGCCTTTAGATTAGCCTGCATGATCGAAATATAGTCTGCCCCATCCTTGGTCTGCTCTTCGGTCAAGCTTTCCAGTGGATTCAAGACATCTAATTCTACTCCTGTTTCCTTAGCCAAAGTAGAAGCTAAAGCCTGGGAAGCATTCTCTTCAAAGTAGATATACTTGATTTTGTTTTTCTTGATATACTCGGTCAATTCAGCCAAGCGTGAAGCCGATGGCTCACTGTCTGGTGAAAGTCCAGAAATTGGCACCTGCTTCAAGCCATAGTCCAATGCTAGATAGTTAAAGGCAGCGTGTTGAGTAACAAAGCTCTTTTGCTTCGCGTTAGCTAAACCAGCTTCATATTCTTTGTCTAAAGCTTCCAGCTTCTTGATATAAGTTGCAGCATTTTTCTCAAAAGTAGCTTTCTTTTCAGGATAAGCTTTGCTCAAGCTATCTCGGATATGTTCAACCATTTGAATGGCCCGCTTTGGAGACAACCAAACATGGGGATCGTAGTCATGATGGTGTCCCTCTTCCCCATGGTCATGGTCTTCTTCATCTTCTCCTCCAGGAAGTAAGAGCATCTTTCCAGTCGCCTTGATTACTGTTTCCTTCTTATTCTTCAATGTCTTGAGCAAATCTGGGACCCAAGTCTCCATATTTCATTTTCATAGACAAAGGCATCCGCGTCCTGAATCGTCGCAACTGCCTTTGCAGAAGGTTCATAATCATGTGGCTCTGTTCCAGCACCAATTAGAAGTTCAACATTGGCTTCATCACCAGCCACCTGCTTGGTAAACTCATAAACGGGATAAAAAGTCGTGACAATATTGAGCTTGCCATCTGTTTTTTTCTGATTAGAACAAGCGACTAAAAAAAATACTCAGTATACCTGCTAATAGTAAGCTAATTTTCTTCATTTTTTTCTCCTATTTCACAAATTTTTTGATCAAATTGACCACTAAAAACAGACTAACGAAAATAATTGTAATACTAGCGCTTGCCGGCGTCTCTGCATAGTAAGAAATATAAAGTCCAGCAAGCATACCAAAGAAGCCAATGGCATTTGCCAGCAAAATAACCGATTTGAAGTTTTTCCCAATCCGCAGAGCAATACTAGCCGGCAAGACCATAATGGTCGAAACCAGCAAAGCTCCCGCAGCCGGAATCATAAGAGCGATCGCAACACCCGTCACGATATTAAAGAGAATAGACATGGTCCGCACTGGTAACCCATCCACAAATGCCGTATCCTCATCAAAGGTCAAGATGTACATGGGGCGAATGAAGAGGAAGGTCAAGACAAGCACCACAGCGGCAATAACAAAAAGAGAAATCACCTGCTCCGTACTAATCGTCACAATGGAGCCAAATAGATACTGGTCCAGACTCATCGAGCTAGAACTCTTGCCCTTACTCATAACAATCAAGGAAATAGCTAAGCCAGTGGACATGAGAATGGCCGTCCCGATTTCCATAAAATTCTTATAAATAGTCCGCAAGTACTCTAAAAAGACTGCCGCTATAACGACCACAATCACCGTTGTGAGAGTCGGCGACAAGCCCAGAACCAATCCAAAAGCAACACCTGCCAATGAAACGTGACTGAGCGTGTCACTCATAAGGCTCTGTCGACGTAAAATTAAGAAGGTCCCTAATACTGGAGAGAACAGACTCATGGCGATAACGGCCAAAGGCCCGTTGCATAAAATCATAAGAAAATAGATTAAGCATGGCTCACCTCCTGTCCATTGTCGCTTTCATGTACATTGAAACAGCGCCAAGGTGAATCCTGATTCCGAACCAAATGAATATTACGGTCAGCATACTTTTTGACTTCTTCTGGATCATGCGTAATCATCAGAACTGCTTTTCCATGCTTATGAGCACTATGGTGCATGAGTTTGTAAAACTCATCTTTACTGCCTGCATCCATCCCTGTTGTCGGCTCATCTAGGACAAAAATATCCGGATCCGAAGCAAACATCCGAGCAATCACAGCTCTCTGCTTTTGCCCGCCAGAAAGAGAACCAATCCGCTTGTCCCGATGTTCCCACATCCCTACAGATTCAAGACTTACCTTGATGTGTTCCTCATCGTGCTCATTCAAACGACGAAACCAGCCTTTACGCGGATAACGACCTGATTTGACAAACTCATATACCGTACTAGGAAAACCTGCATTAAAACTAGCAATCTGCTGAGGTAGATAAGCAATCCGCAGCTTCTTTCCTTGAGTATTTGTCTTAGAAATCTTAACCTCTCCATTCTTAGGTCGTAAAATTCCCAAACTAGCCTTGATAAGTGTCGTCTTAGCAGCGCCATTCTCCCCCGTCAGCGTAACAAACTCTCCACTATCCAAAAAATAATGAATATGCTCCAAAACAGGTTCTTTATCATAGTAGAAAGATAAATTTTCCACTGTTATATATCTCATTTCCCAATTTCTCCTACTAAGGCCTCCAAAAATTTTTCAATCGCTTGCTGTTCATCTTGAGAAAATCTATCCAATAAACTTTGATAAGTTTCCAAGGTATGAGCATGGTGATGCTCATGTTCATCAGCAATTGGCTGTGCTAATTCAGTTAAGCGATAAAAAGTTACTCTAGCATCCTTCTTATCTTTAAAAGTCTCTAACATTCCTTGATTGATTAATGACTTAACAGCCTTCGTCACAGCGGCCTGACTTACATTCAATTTTTTAGCTAAATCAGAGTTGGTCAACATCTCCTCAGCTAACAACATCAAAATATGCTCTTGCGTATTGGTTAAAGCAACATTACTAGTGCATGAACCAACGAGAATCTCATGTTGATTCTCAGCCTTCAAAATAATCTCATTTAAAAAAGAATCAATCTTATGAGCTAACTGTGACATGATTTTCCTCCTCTTTTTACTTAACCGGTTAATGTTTCACTGGTTAATTATAACACAATTAAAAAAAGAATCAAATGAAAAGTTCAAACTAGAATCAAAAAATTAATACAAACTAAATCATTTACTTTAAAATCAACAAAGTAAGCACCATAAGCTCAACCAAATTTGAACAATACCGACAGCGAAGTCACATCGGAACGTCCGTGAGGATACTGGATTTTGAGTCCTATTCTTGCTAAGTAACACCATGTTGATTTAATAGACTTTTAGAACATTTGGTTTCGACTTTTTCATAGCAAGTCATTTGTCTATTTTAAATAATAACCACTATACAAATCAGACAATGAGGAAGTAGGTCACACTAAATCAAACGTAATTTAATAAATTTTTTGTACTAAAAAAGGACTTAGCACTTTGCAATACAGAACTAAACCCTTGACTTAAATTAGTTGTCCAACATAATGCAATTATGACAAAATCAATCTTTTCTTAGTTCAATGATTTGATCATATCGACTTTCATTATCAATATGGTGAGCAATTTCTAACACCATCATCGGTAGTGAGAAAATCAAGTCTCGGACCATCTGGCTATTTTCTACATCAAGAGCAGCAGTTACCTCATCCGCTAATAGAATATCCTTTTTACGAAGCAAGAAGCGGGCCAGTTCAATCCGGACACGTTGTCCACCCGAAACATTCTCCCCGTTGTTAGTGATTACAAAATCAAGCCCATCAGCTAGTTCATGATCAAGTTTTACCTGTTTCAAAACAGTCTCCAACTCTTGATCTGAAAACTCTTGTCCTAAGCTAAGGTTGTAGCGAACGGTATCATTAAAAAGGAAAGGATGCTGGCTGATGATGCCCACCTGACGGATAAAGTGACTTGTTTTCACTCCATTCCTTGTGCTACAAGTAATCATCCCACTATCAGGCTTTTCTTCTCCTGTGATCATTCGAAAAAGGGTTGATTTCCCACAGCCACTTGGCCCTTTGATAAGGACTTTCTCGCCTTGTCGAATAGATAGATTGAGATCGCAAATAATCTCTCTACCCTTATAAGATTTACTTAAATGAGAAATTTCCAAATTTTCTACTTGGGAGATTGAATAATTGCTCGATTCACTATCATCTACTTGGTTTAAAATTCCAAAAATCTTATCTGCTGTTGTTTTGGCTCCTTGCACTTCCGCCACATCATACATGATCTTTTGGATAGGTCCCACCAGCTGAGCGGCGGCAATATACATAGCAACTAGACTAGGAACTGAAACATGATGACCATGCATAGCAAGGAAGAATCCTAATACCAAAGGTAGCACTTGGCTAAGAAACACCATAAAACCGTTACAGAAGAAAACAATATTATGGGTAAAAACAAACTTTTGAATAGCTCGTTGATAACGAAAATTGATATTCCAGACACGCTGAGAATTCTCGGATAAGGCCTGATTCATCCGCAAGGTCTGAGCACCTCGAATACTATCAGAGATTTGATTATGAACAGCTGTTCTTCCCTGAGACATTTCATTCCCTGAACTCTTCAGCTTATTATTCATCAAAAATTGCGGAATGGGACGTAAAATCGTAAAGAAAACAAAAATAGAACCCAATAAAACATTTTGAGCAATGATATAAATCGCAGTAATCAGCGCGCCAAATCCCCAACATAAAATGGACATATAGCGGTCAAAAAAGTTATCTCCCAGAAATTCCATATCCTGTGTCAGCAGGGTAATCTTTTCATCTTCACCATATTCTCTGTCTTCTATCAACTTCTCAAACAGTGCCGTCCGGATATTCATGTGAATCTCACGTCGAAAGACATTATTTGCATGATTACAAAATAACATCAGACTATACAAGGCAAAATAGACTGAAAAGCCAAAGAAGGCAAATTTCCAAATTGAAGAATACGTTAGACTATTTTGATTTATGGATAATGCTTTAGCAACAATCAAGGGTTGCCCCAATGCTAACCCCCCATTAGCCAGCGCTCCAATAATGGTTAGGTATTTTGTTTTTTTATCAAGATATTTAAATATATGAATCATAAAGCACTCCTCAGAAATAGCCTCTCTATAATTAAAAAACATCAGTTGCAATTATTTACTACAATATCGGATTTTCTATTATCTCCTTCCCTAACTGTAACTGAATCACGTTTATACTAATTGCATACCGTACTAATTGGATATTAAAACCCTCGTTCTTTGTGAAATATTTTACATAGTCATTATACAACCATAGATAAGTTTTAGTCAATAAATATTGAAAGAATTTAACCTGCAAATAAAAAAAGAGCTCTGCGCATTAAGAGAACCTATCTATTTTTAAAGTTATTAAAAAAATTCAAGCAGTCAAATATGATTCATCTAATCCTCCATAGCTACAAGCAAGAGTAATCACATCAGCATACTCTTCAAATTGTTCCAATGAAAGATTCATGTGATAAATTCATAAATTAAAGTCCAAGTGTCATCAAGAAACAATAATTTTACTAAAAAAATTCTTAAATGCTCAACTTAAAAAAACTTATCATAAAGATTATTCTCTGGGATTACTAAAAACTTCAAGCAAAAAAAGTTAAATGTCTATACTATAAAAGTTTCCAGGCATTTCTTAACACTGTTAAAAAAACGATAAATACCATATTAAATCACTATAAAAAAATCCTATTCATCACTGATCTAAAAAAAATGAAGTGCTTATTCTAACATGAAGTTACCTACAAATTGAATTCATGTCATTCAATCTGCTACATTAAAAAAAGACAACATAAAGATTAAAAAGAATTTATGATGAGTCAGATAATCTACAAATATCTCAAAAAAATCTGATTAGAATTAGCAAAGGATCACTAAAAAAATAAGCATTTATGATTTCAGGTATTCAAACGCCACAATATCATCAAAATGAAAAAAAGCATTATACTTTTTTTAAAAAAACATTAAATCATGCATCGATAAGTACAATAATAAATACCTATTCTAACTTATATCCAAGAAAAATAAAATTAGCAAATAAATAAGATAATTTTTTTAAAAATTTTTTTAAGGAACTCAAAGTTAAAATATCAAGATGAAAAAAAGACAAGGCTTAAAAACCTTATCTTTTCAGTAAAACTTAAGCTATACCGGCGGCCGGGGTCGAACCGGCACGTCCGTGAGGACACTGGATTTTGAGTCCAGCGCGTCTGCCAATTCCGCCACGCCGGCTCAAGTTTAACT